>Ga0315278_10000189_pt1 | contig 55189 bp, 52 predicted proteins | sample YL17G06_0_MG_FD_203880 | JGI IMG/M metagenome (GOLD analysis project Ga0315278, IMG submission 203880) | Sediment microbial communities from Yellowstone Lake, YNP, Wyoming, USA - YL17G06_0 | ecosystem: Environmental > Aquatic > Freshwater > Lake > Sediment | place: USA: Wyoming | collected... | reverse complement strand
CTGCAGATCCAACACTTGGATGGGAGGCGAATCGAATTCGTGGTAGTATAGTATCATTTAAATGCAACACTAATCTGATTTAGCCGAAACTCATGTAATAGCAAGATCCATTTTTTATCAACCGTCTCATCCACGCCTATCTTAAGAATTCAATAGTCCCTGCTTTACTTTCTCACCTAAAAGGTAAATAAATCAATCCCACCCCCTACCATCAATACCTGACCTGTGATGTATTTCGCTTCTTCAGAAACAAAAAAGGCGATGGCCTGGGCCACATCCATGGGCTCTCCAGGAAAACCCATGGCGGTCCTCCTGTTGATCCGCTCTCTCGCCTTATCCGGCACCGCAAAGTAAGCATCTGTTTTAACGACACCTGGCGCCACCACATTGCAAGTAATACCCACCCGGGCTCCTTCTAAGGCCACTGTTTTAGCCAATCCAATGATGCCGGCCTTACAGGAAGAGTAGCCACACTGACCGAATCCCCCGAGAATACCTGCAACGGAGGAGATATTAATAATCCTTCCCCATTTCCTCTCAGCCATTGAATCGAAAACCTGTTTGATACAGTAAAACACTCCGGAGAGATTGATACTGATCTCCCTGTCCCAATTCTTCTTATCCATTTTGCTGATCGTTGCCACATTGGTAGTGAGAGCGGCATTGTTCACCAGGATATCGATTGGACCCAACTCAGATACAACTCGGGCGAACCCCTCCTCCACTTGTGAATAATCAGAAACGTCTATCTTCAGAGCGATCGATCTTCTGCCCAAAGCCCTGATCTCTTCAGCGGTTGATTTCGCCTGGTCTAAAAGGATATCCGGAATGGCCACATCCACCCCTCTCTTCGCCAGGGTCAGTGCAGTTTCACGCCCCAGCCCTCTTGCAGAACCCGTAATTAAGGCGACCTTACCTTCGAGTGACATCTTTTATTCTCCTCTCTATTTTGAATGATCGTTTCAGAGGTGTATGCCCCGTGTTAGCCATTATTCCTACCGACCCTCAAAATGAGGTGTTCGCTTCTCAAGAAAAGCCTTCACTCCTTCCCTCATATCGGATGTCTCAAAAAGTTCGCCGAATAATTTTGCTTCGAGCTTCATCCCCTCTCTTAATCCCATCTCAAGCCCTGCACGAATGGCTCTTTTGGAGTTAGATATGGCAATCGGCCCTTTGGTCAAGATCTTCTTTGCCATTTTTTTTGCCTCATTCATCAAAGATTCTGGAGGAACAACACGATTCACCAATCCAATAGCTCTTGCCTCTTCGGCACTGATCATATCTCCGGTGAAGACTAACTCCATTGCCCTGCCTTTTCCCACAAGTCTTGGAAGTCTCTGGGTTCCTCCAGCCCCAGGCATCACTCCCAGATTTACCTCTGGTTGAGCAAACTTTGCCTTCTCTGATGCAATTCGTATGTCGCAGGCCATAGCCACTTCACATCCCCCTCCCAGTGCAAGACCATTAATGGCACAAATCGTCACCTTCTGGGATTCTTCAATTTTAAAAAGAACCGATTGAATGGAGTGTACAAACTTTTCGGCACTCACCTTATTTAAATCAGAAAACACAGGAATATCTGCTCCGGCAATAAATGCCTTATCTCCCGCTCCTCTAAGAATGATAATCTTTGCCTCAGAGTTCATCTCTAATTCGTCGATGACCTGCTCCAGTTCTAAAACCATTTTTTTATCAATGGCATTGACCGGGGGATGATCGATCGTCACGATAGCTATCCCCTCCTCTATAATGTATTGAATGTAGTCTCGAGACATCAGCCCCTCCATTGCTACTAAGGAGTCCATAATTGATTAGACATATTCTTCTGAAAATCTCCCCTAACCCCTCTTCGCCTGTCCATGACAGGAAAAGGATTACCAAAGAGGGGAATTCCGTCCGGCGCCAGAGTCCCAATGCCCGGCTTGAAGCGAGTAATGCGGCTCTGGACGGCGGCGCCTCCCTTTTGTAAAGGGAGGGAGGAGGAATTTAGTCTTCAGCGTCCATACAATTATGTAGAAAATAGCACCTAATATACCTCCTCTCCCCTCCGGGGGAGAGGATTGAGGTGAGGGGGCAAAGGCTTTGACTCACCCTCACCCCCACCCTCTCCCATCAAGGGAGAGGGGGGAACAATTTTCATGGTTCGAGCCTGCCTGCCGAAGCCTTGGCGCAGGCAGGGGCGCCCTCTGGGCATGCAGTATTATGGACTGATTAGTAAGAAATTTATCTCATCTATTCTTCCCAATCAGATAACTTGCAATCGTATTCTTTTGGATTTCTCGCGTCCCCTCATAGATTTCAGTAATCCGGGCATCTCGGTAGAATCGTTCCACTTCGTACTCTGTAATATAGCCGTACCCCCCATGAATCTGGATCGCCTCGTCCGCAATTTCCACCGCTGAGCGGGCAGCAAACATTTTGGCCATGGATGTGAGCTTGGGATCGATCCGGCCCTGGTCGAAGTTCCATCCAGCCTTATAGGTCAGTAAACGGGCGAGCTCGATCTTTGTGGCCATATCCGCAAGTTTATGTTGAGTCACCTGGAAATCGACTAACCTCTGTCCAAACTGAACCCTTTTTTTTGCATAGTCCAAAGCTCGATCGAATGCCCCTTGAGCCATTCCCAGAGCCTGCGAAGCAACCATCACTCGGGTCTCATCAAAAAATTCCACGACCTGGTGGAACCCCCGGTTAAGTTGTCCAATCAGATTCTCCTTGGGAACTCTCACATTATTGAAGGACAGCTCATTGGTGGGACACATCCACATCCCCATCTTTTCTCCCACATCTGAGATGTCTATTCCTTCACGCTTCAACTCCACAAGGATGGTCGATTGTCCACGGTAGGTAGGCTTTGCATTAGGATCGGACTGGCATAGAACAACGGCGAACTGGGCCGTGGTCCCATTGGAGATGAAGGTCTTTGTCCCATTAATGAGAAACCCGTCAGAGTCCAAGGTGGCCGTGGTGTACATCTGGGTGATATCACTTCCGTGATCTGGTTCTGTAAAGGCGCCGGCAGAAATAGCCTCTCCCTTTGCCAGGGGAATCAAGTATTTCTTCTTCTGTTCTTCGCTGCCATGGCGCATGATGATTTCCGAGCAGAAGTTACAAATGCTCAGGGCCACTCCGATACCAGAGTCCTGGCGGCAAAACTCTTCTACAACCAACCCATTTTCCAGGATTCCATAGCCCTGGCCTCCATAGGCCTCAGGATAATGCATCGCGATAAAACCAAGTTGGCAGGCTTTTTTATGGATCTGGAAAGGATAGGAATGATTTTTTGCCAATTCCATGGCAAGTTCTTTATCAAACTCTCCCTTTGCAAATTCGTAAGCGGCCCGCTTAATCTCTTTTTGCTCATCTGAAAGCTCAAAGTCCATGACTCACCTCCTCTTCTTGTAATATTTCACATCCTGGTAGCTTTTCTCCTGCCCCACCTCGGAAAGTCATAGGTAAAACTCCCTGATATCCTCGTTATTCTTTAATTGCTCGGTAGGACTATCCATGGTGATACGTCCGTTTTCCATAGCATAGCAAAAGTTAGCAATCTCCCAATCTCCAATGCTGCCAGGACATTTTGTTCCACAAGCAGAATGGCTGTCTTTCCCAAGAGCGTTTAATCTATGGACAAATAATCTTAATTCTGTCCGTAAGTGGTAATCACCCGCTGGGCCTTGAATAAGGCGCGGCCGATGCTTCCCTTGGGAACAAGTTCGACCTCACTCTCAACCCCGAGTCCTTTGTATAGGACCTCCCCAGTACCATTGGCCAATGAGCGGACATCTTTGGCCCCAGGTCTATACTCTGCCTTTAACTTGAGCCTTTCTAACTTTGGTTTATCCAAAATAATTTGATATTCATATCCCAGTTCAGGAATAGTACCAAGAACCTCCTCTACATCAATTGGGAAGAATCTCTTCCCTTTGATATCTATTGTCTGAACCATTCGGCCCCTAACCTTAGACATCTTGGGATGTGTCCTTCCACATGGACAAGGTTCATAGGGGAGGATACTGGCTACATCACTGATCCTGATCCTGATTCTAGGTATTGCCCTACGGATAAGGTTGGTGACGACTAACTCCCCCTCTTCACCCGGTCCAAGCATCTGTAAAGTATCAGGATTGACCGTCTCCATGATAGTTCTGTCGGCCAGGATATGCAGCCCACCACCTGATTCACATTCCGAGGCAAGCTCACCGGCCGTGGAGGCACCATAATAATCACGAAAGACAGGACCATATTCGACTTTCGCCTTCTCCTTAAAGGATTCTGCTATCCCTTCACCGATCCCGATCACCAATCTTATGTCGGTCTCACGGATATCAATGCCTAATTCCTTGGCCCGTTCAAAGTATTGGAATGCCATGCTCGGCATCGTCTCGAGGACAGTCACTCCCATCATCTTACCCAAGACAATCTGGTTATCGAGTCTCCCCCTACCCGCCTGCTCACCCATCGTCCTTGCTCCCATTACTCTGCTTACCAAGTTCAAACAAGGGAGGCCCATGAGATGTTGGACTAAATCTGTAGGTCTTACGCCTATCATCCATTCAAGTCTGGCAACACTATCAATGCATGCGATATCAAAATCTTTTTGGGTAAGGGCCAAAGGTTCCGGGAAACCGGTCGTTCCAGAACTCGAACAACACTGATGTATCTCACTCAGAGGCACGGAGAGTTTATCCTCTAAGGGTGCATTCCTGATCTCATCATCCTCAATCAAGGGTAACTTTTTTAGATCATCTATTGTGTTAATATCGCTTGGTTTTACACCTGCCTCATCAAATTTTCGTTTGTAAAACTTCGTCTTTTCATAGGCATAAGCCACCAACTCCTGAAGCTGTTTTCCTTGTAGCTTTATCAATTTATCGTAAGGTATGGTTTCTGCTTCCTCATCCCAGTAGATCTTCTCTCCAGGCATGGCTGCCTCCTTTTTAGAAAAGCTCACATTGTGAAACGTTTTCAAGTTCGCTAAACAAACTACTCAGTTGTCGCTGTAAGTGGTCTTGACTTTAATACTGTCTATAGAAACGTCCCCCTTCTTTTGAAATGAGTTAGCAAATGGTTTTATTGTGGCGGCTTTTTTGCTTTGAAATTCTTAAAATTTACGCAATACCCAAAAGTTTTGACGCATTCTCAGACTTCAATTTTCGCAAGGCCTCTTCCCGAATGCCCTTCGCTGTTAAGCTACCCGCCACCCTATTGATCTGATCGAATAGTTCTCCAAAAATCATCTGTTGATCTTCGGACACAATAGCTATTTTGTCCTGGTACACTCTGGCGTTTCTCTTGAACATGTCATAAACGGTGAAGCTATGAACACTCATAGTACAATTCCTTCCTCCGCAAAGTAATCCTTGTGGCTCCACCCTTACCCGCGCCCCCCCGTTGAAGGGGGAGGGGATCTCTGTTTTCACCTTTTACGTTTGCCTTTGACCTTACTTAAGCCAGCCACCGTTTCCTCCTCCTATAATGTTTCACATCCCGGTAGCTTTTCTTTTGTCCCACCCCCGAAAGTCCCAAATAAAACTCCTTGATATCCTCGTTATCTTTCAACTGATCTGCGGGACCATCCATCACAATGCGTCCATTCTCCATGACATACCCATATTGAGCGATCTCAAGTGAGATCATGGCGTTTTGTTCCACCAAGAGGATCGATGTCCTCTCCTCTTCATTAATCCGTTTGATAATGTTAAAAATCTCCTCCACCAAAAGAGGACCCAGTCCAAGAGAGGGTTCATCCAGGAGCATCAGTTTGGGATGTGTGATGAGGGCCCGTCCTATCACCAACATCTGCTGCTCTCCTCCTGAAAGGAGCCCGCACGTCCTTCGACGAAGATCTTTTAGTCGTGGAAAATATTTGTAGATCACCTCCAGATCATCCTTCAGGCTGCCCCTTTTAGGAGCAACATAGGCACCTACCTTAAGCTCTTCTTCGACGGTAAAATGTTCGAAAATTCTCCTCCCCTCCTGAACCTGTACGATCCCTTGATTGACGATTCTGTCCGGGCTTCTCCCTTTGATTGAATGACCTTCAAAGGTAATATCACCATCGGTGACCTCCCCTGTTTCTGTATAGAGGAGACCGGAGACCGCCTTCAGGGTTGTTGTCTTCCCAGATCCATTTGCTCCCAAAAGGACGACGATCTGTCTCTCCTTTACCTCTAAGGACACACCCTTCAAGACCAGGATGACATTACTGTACATCACCTCGACATTACTCAGGGTTAACATGCAATCCTTGCTCCCTTAAGGTCGATCTCCGGATAGGGGCCGAACAGTTAGGATAATGGATCATCTCTTCTGTATAAGATCCTTAGGGTGACCTTATTTTATCGATATTGAGCCGGTCTCAAATCCGGGCATTTCCTAAAATTCGTAACGGGTACCCATTTACCTCCTTTCACCTGCAGCACCCTGGAGATATCCGAAGAGTGTATTTTGGGTGTGTAAGAAAAAGTGGCGATATTATAAGCATTGAAGTCCTTCAATGCCTCCATCTCCTTTTTGATGTTGGGTCCGTCCACTTTATCCCAGCCATATTTATCTACAATTCTCTCGACCACCTCTTTAAATACCAGGACGCCGGTGAAACCCATAGGATACATAATGGTCCTATAAGTGGCCGGTCTCTTATTCTTCTCGATATATTTGTTCATGAGTTGGATCCCTTTATTTTCCGTTTCTGACCAGTTAGCAAAAGGATGGACCGTCACCGCCCCTTCAAAGACCTCTTTATTGATGTACAAACAGGAATCATCCAGACCGATCGATCCTGCAATCCCCACTTTGTACCCCATTTCTTTGGCAGTTTTGGCTGGAATGACAGGACCTCCTCCCGCCGTATTTGTAAACACCCAGTCAGCCTTCTTGGCCCTTATCCTCATCATTTGACTGGTCACATCCACATCCCGTGGACCAAAGAGCTCGGTAGCCACCACCTCCACCCCTTTCGATTTGGCATGATTATAAACCTCATCCATCAAAACAGCCTTGCCATAGGTGGTGTCCCAGGTACAGAAAGCCAGTTGCGGTGGTCTCTTTTCCTTCCAGGTTTCAGCCAACCAGTCGATGAACAGACCACACGCATCCGCATAGGTCGGGTAGGCACCAAAGGTATACATGGCCGGATAAACCACTTCTGTACTGCAGACCCACATGGCTGGGATTTGATCCTCATTCAGTCTCATTTTTAATGCCTCACCCACCCCTGAAACCACCCCGTAAATCATACTGGGACGAGGAACCATTTCCCTCATTTGCATATAAATGTTGACCCCCATATCGGTTTTACCAGCGCAGTCACGAACCACCGCTTCAATCGGGACGCCCCGTACACCCCCGCTTCCGTTCACGTATTCAATAGCGTCCATAAAAGCGGCATAGGCTGGTCCGACGATGGGTGCATAGGGTCCGGTCATATCGGGGATGACTCCATATATCAGTTTTTCTGGTTTGCCTGCAGCCTGGACATCACCCGGAACGTAGCTCATACAAAAAGAAAATAGAAATAGACCCAAAACGACAATGATTGCCTTATGTGTTCTTTCCATTTTTGCCTCCCTCCGTAAAAAAGTTTAAGTTCATGAAAAAAACCACCCTCTTTAATCCCATTCTACCCTGTAAATGATTCACCTCCTTTTCTCCCTCCCCCTGATCTCTTCCCACCAAGGGAGAGGATATTTTCGGGGCGTGTTTCAATATTTAAAAGGCCATAATCGGAAATAGGCCTTGCTGATCTCCCATCGGTGGGCCAGTCCCCTTGGTTCGAGAATGAGAAAGAGCAAGATGATCATTCCAATGGTAAACGGAGTCAATCCTGCCGCCGCATCTTGGGCCAGTTGGGGAGGTAGAAAGCTTGTTAAGTAAGGGGAATAGGTTGTGATGAGGATATCAATAATTTTAATAAACAATACACCAAATGCCACCCCAATCATGCTCCCCATACCCCCCACAATGATCATTCCCAGATACCAGATGGATTCGGTGAGGTTAAACTGGTCAGGAGAGATGGCCCGCATCCAGTGGGCCCAGAGTGAACCGGCCAATCCCGTATAAAAAGAACAGATGAAAAAGGCCAATAGTTTATACTTCATCAAATCAATGCCCATCATCTCCCCTGCCAAATCATTATCTCGGATGGCCAAAAAGGCCCGCCCAATTCGACTCCGCACCAAGTTCCGTATTAAAAATATGCACAATCCTGTTATGGGAATGATGAGATAAAACATCGATTGTTGATCTTTCAAAATGAGGCCTCCAATTTTTGGCGCAGGAACCAACATGGATTGGCTACCCCCTGTCAGGTCGGTCCGCACATTAGTGATAATCCAGGGTATGATAAACTGAGCGGCCAAAGTGGCCATGGCCAGGTAGAATCCCTTGATACGGAGGGAAGGGGCACCAAAGATGATCCCAACTAATCCCGTTATGATGGCAGCAGAAGGAAGGGCCACCCAGAAGGGAAAGCCTACGTGGATGGTGAGCAAGGCTGAACTGTAGGCCCCCACTCCCAGGAAGGCCGCCTGGCCCAATGAGATCTGGCCAGCAAACCCCGTCAAGAGATTGAGGCCCTGAGCTGTGATCATCGCGATCCCCAGGAGATTGATAAAGTGGAGTATTCGTCCACTACAATAGAGAGGCAGAGTCAATAAGATAAGAAGACCGATCGCCATCAATATCCAATGCTGACGGGTTCGGACAATGGCGATGTTTTTTACATAGGTCTCATCAAAAACGCCGCAGGGACGATACATTGCTTAGATCCTTTCGATTCTTTTTAGACCAAAAAGGCCTTCTGGCCGAATCAATAAAATCAGCAATAATACGATATAAGGGGTCACTTCAGAAAGTTTTGGATCCAGGTAGCCCCCCACCAGGCTTTCCAGGATTCCTACGACCAGGCCACCGATGATCGCTCCACCTACCGATTCGAGACCCCCGAAGAGGACAACGGGAAATGCCTTAATGGCTACCAGAGGAAGCGTGCCGATGCCCAATCCGAATCGGTTCCCAAGCATGATTCCCCCTATCGCCGCGATCAGGGTAGCGAGGGCCCAGGTGGCTGCAAAGATCTTTTCCACATTGATGCCAGAGGCCTGGGCGACATCGTGCCCTTCTGCTGTGGCACGCATGAACAGACCTGTCTTGGTAAACTGAAAAAAAAGGGTCATTCCAACAAACACGGCAATGGATATGAAAAACATCCAGATTAATTCTTTGGTGAGGAAAAATTCGCCGATGACCATTGCCTCTCCTGGCAGAATTTTCTGGGGAAAACTAATGGTGGGAGACCCCCAGACAAAAAGAATGACACCCTTCATGACCAAAGATAGGGCCAGTGTGGCCATGATGGCTGCCAGGATAGGTTGACCGATCAAGGGACGAAGGGACAGGCGTTCTAAGAGAAAACCGATCGCCAGGGAAACAGGGAGGGTGAGGATCAAACCCATCCAGAGTGGAAGGTGAAGGGTAGCGATAAATGTAAATAGGATAAATGCCCCCAGGGCTAGCATCTCGCCCATGGCGAAATTGAAAACCCTGGTCGATTTGTATATCAAGACAATACACAATCCCAGCAATCCATAGACCCCACCCACGAGGATGCCATTAATCAAAAACTGAAAAAGCAACATGGATGACTCCGTTTGGTCATAGGGAACAAATCTTTATCGAACGTTTCAGGACCCCTTTCCTACCGTCCCGGTAGACGATCGGTGTTTCCATCTCTAACTCATCTTTACCACTATAGAGAGCCTCGATCAGGTCGGAATACCGCTCTTCCAGGAAGGTGCGGCGCAGCTTTCTGGTTCGGGTCAATTCCGATTCATCGGCATCAAACTCCTTTGGCATGTTAAGGAATTTCTTTATACGGGCCCCTTCAGGAAGAGTTCTGTTAACCTTCTCCGTTTCAGCCCTGATTAAATCAATCACCTCATCTTTCTGGGAGAGGTCAGCGAATGTCGTGTAGGCGATCCGTTTTCCCTCGGCCCATCTGCCCACGTTATCCAGATCGATATTCACCAGGCAGGAAGCGTATTCCCTCTCTTCTCCACCGACCACCAACACTTCCTTAATATAGGGGCTAAACCGGAGTCTGATTTCAAAATATTGGGGTGAAAATTTCTTCCCTCCTTTCAAAGCCCTCAGGTCGCCCATTCGATCAATGACAATGAGATGGTTATGATCGTCCATATGCCCAAAGTCTCCGGAACAATACCAACCCTCTTTAAATTTCTTCCCAAAGGCAGCCTCATCTTTATAATAACCCACAAACATCCCATCATTTCTGACCAGAATTTCTCCTTCTTCTGATAGGCAGACCTCTGCGCCCTTCAATGGCAAACCCGATGTCTCAGGTCGAATGTCCCCATCACGATGAGCGGTTACCAAACCCATCTCCGAGCTCCCATAGATCTGTTTAATATTTACCCCGATCGCCTGAAAATATCGAAGGATCTCAGGACTGACTGCCGAACCGGCAGTATAACAGACCCTAATCCTGGAAAGACCAAGGTTATCCTTTAAACGTCTGATGACTAACCAGTAGGCCAGGCCGTTCAAAAATTCCAAAATAAGACCCGGATTGTTTTTAGCTAAGCGAAGATCAGCCATTTTGTACGCACTCGGAAGACAGAGACGGTATATCTTTCTCTTCAGCCATGTGGTATCCAAAATTTTCGATTGTACCATTCGATTGATACTTTCCCACTGCCGGGGAGAAAAGAAAAGAATCGAGGCACCTATTTCACGGATATTTTCAGTGACGGTCTCAGCGCTTTCAGGAAAATTTACGACAAACCCCGACAATACAGATGAGGCCACCCCTATCAACTGCTCTGTAATCCAGGCAACGGGAACAAAAGAGAGATAATGATCCTCATCCCCATAGTGGTCCAAATCTAAAAAGCCCTGGGCGGAAGAAATTAAACCTCTCTGATCCAACATGGCTGCCTTAGGCAAACCCGTCGTTCCCGAGGTATAAAGAATAACAGCTGTATCCTTTCCTTCTCCTTCAGCAACTCGATTCTCAAATAGGCCTGGATGCTCCTTTTCATATTCCTCGCCGATCTTTAGTGCCTCTCCCATGGGCACCAGTAAAGAATCTTGGTAATTCCATAGGCCCTTGGGGTCCCAGAAAATTGTCCTTTTTACTTGGGGTATTTCACTCTTAATCTCTAATATCTTATCAACCTGCTCCTGATCATGGGCAAAAATAAAGCTCACATCTGCGTGGTTGACAAAATATTTTATTTCACTGGGAAGACAGTCAGCAAAAATGCCAACCACTGTTCCTCTTGCCGCCTGAGCAGCCATCTCAGCCCAATAGACTTCTGGTTTATTCTCACCGATGATGGCTACCTTATCTCCAGGTTCTAAACCCTCTATGATTAAAAAAAGGGATAGATATTTAACCTTATTGTAATAATCCGCCCAGGTATAACTTTTCCAGATACCGCGATCCTTTTCCCTCATGGCAATCTTGTGATGCCCATAGCGCTTGTAATTTTCTACAAACAATTTGGGTAATGTGTCTTCCCCGGGCATGGGTGTTACTCCTCACACAAAATCTGGAAAGCCTTATCTCTTAGGTGTTCCTAAATAAGCCTTGATAACGTTTGGATTCCCTTTGATCTCCTCCGGAGTCCCTTCTGCGATCTTTATTCCAAAATCGAGAACAACGAGCCGATCTACAATATCCATGACTACCCCCATATCATGTTCTACCAAAATAATGGAGATATCTTTTAATTCATGGATATCAAGGATATAACGGACCATGTCCTCCTTCTCTTCCAGGTTCATCCCAGCCATGGGCTCGTCCAGAAGCATCAGTTTCGGCTCTAGGGCCAGGGCGCGTCCAAGATCCACCCTTTTTCTTTGGCCATAAGGCAAGGACCCTACCAACTTGTCTCGTATGGCTTCTAATTCCAGAAGATCGATGATATCCTCAACCACTTCCCGATGATTGATCTCCTCACGACGGGCCTTACCGAAAAATAAAGACGAGGCGATGGCCCCGGATTTCATCAGAATGTGGCGGCCAGCCATCAGGTTTTCCAGCACCGTGAGGCCTGAAAATAACTCGATATTCTGAAAAGTTCGGGAAATTCCGAAGCTGGCAATCTGGTGAGGCCGACTGAAGGTGATTTTTCTCTTTTCAAAAAAGATCTGACCTTCCTCAAGCTTATAAAACATAGTGATGCAATTAAGCATCGAGGTCTTGCCCGCTCCGTTAGGGCCAATCAGGCCCAAAATCTCACCTTTGTTCACATCGAAACTAACACCAACCAGAACTTTGTTTCCACCGAAACTCAGATTGATATTATTGACTCTCAGCACTTCCTGATCGGCCAATCGATCTTCCCCTTTCTTGAAAAAATATTTATCAAATCTTCATGAAACGCTATTTGTAAATATCAGCGCCATTCCCTTCCCCTCTCCTCATGCAGGAGAAGGGAGTGGTGTAAGGAGAATAATGAGACCATCAGAGTTCTTTTCCCCAGATCGTTATTCCAATGACACAGTTCGCTGGAAAACCTCCTAAATTGTGTGAAAGACCGAAACGAGGGTCTTTAAGTTGTCGAACCCCGCACTTTCCCTGAAACTGCTTATAGATCTCATAGACCATCCGAATCCCAGAGGCTCCGATGGGATGGCCGAAACTCTTCAGCCCTCCATCGCTATTGCATGGTAATTTTCCATCGAGGTTATAAAAACCTGAATCCACGTCTTCCTTCGCCTTCCCTCGAGGAGAGATCAAGAGGTCCTCATAGATCACTAACTCTGTGATGGAGAAACAGTCGTGGACTTCAATCAGACTGAGTTCCTCTCGCGGGTTCTTTATTCCTGCCTCTTTATAAGCTCTTGTTGCAGCGCGAACGGTCGGCTCTACATGGGTCCCATCCCACTGATGATACCGAAACTCCTCTTCAGGGCTGACAGCGATCTGTAGCGCCTTGACATAAATGGGATCTGGACGAAAATCTTTGGCGCGATCTGCCCGTACAATGATGGCAGCCGCCGCTCCATCGGTCACGCCACAACAGTCATAGAGTCCCAAAGGCCAGGCCACCATAGGGGCATTCATGATCGTCTCCACACTCACTTCCCTCTGAAGGTGAGCCTTGGGATTCCGAGCTCCATTAGAGTGACTCTTGGCTGATATCTTGGCAATGGTCCTCTTTCCCTCTTCAGGGCTCAGACCATAACGATCAAAATATTTCGTCGCCATCATAGCAAACATCCCTGGCGCCGTCATGTTCGGAAAGATCTGCCGATTATAAATTCCTCGAAGCTGACTAAAATCTGGCAATCCACCATAACCAATATCTTTCAGCTTCTCCACTCCTACAGCCAAAGCCATATCACACGCTCCAGAGGCCACTGCATAACAAGCAGCTCGTATCGCTTCGGTCCCGCTCGCACAGAAGTTCTCTGTCCGTGTCACAGGTAAAAAGGGCAATTTCAAAGCGCCAGCTAATGGAATGGCACTCTTCCCAACATTATTTTCAGCAAAACAACTTGAAAACCAAGCGGCATCAATATCCTTCTTCTCTATCCCAGCATCCTGGAGCGCCTCTTCAAAGGCTTCGACCATCAACGATTCAGAGCTCTTATCCCAAAGCTCTCCAAATCTGGTACAGCCCATCCCAATGATCGCAACCTTATTTCTGATTCCCTCTGGCATCTCTACACTCCTTTCTCCCTCAAGGGCATGGCCTTCCAAAAGTACCCATAGAGACTTCGCGCCTGATCCTGATATTTTCTCCGGAAAGTCATCTGAACCGGCTGGCCAACTTTTAATGATTCAAGACGACAATCGGTAATGTCAAACCAGTATCTCCCTCCTCCTTCAAAGTCGACAATCCCATAGAGAGCCGGCGGATCTTCCGAAAAGGTCAGATTGTCTCCGGTGTAAGTGAAGAGTTGCCCTCTTTTGTCAGAGAACGGGTAATCCTCCATCTGATCGACGGCACCGCAATCCGGTTTGATACACATTCTCTCCTGGGGAAATTGGGGTGTACCGCACGCCTTACATCTCGAACCCACCAGCCTCAGGATCGCATTCTTTTCCCTCCATTGTAAGGAGAGACTGGTGGGGGCAATCTCCTCTCCCCGTATCCCTTCTTCCTTTGGTAATATACCCCGAAAGGAAAGGTACTTCTCGTAGCTTTTTAGCTCCTCTCTCTCTCCCAGAAAAGTTTTTAATTGGGCCCTTTTCTTGACTCCCTTGATCTTATCTGTTACCTGAAAGAGGATGGCATCACTCCCACTCCCATAACTGGCAACCACGATCTTATCGCCCGGCTTTGCCTCTTCTAATGCACCCACCAGCATCATCAAAGGATGAGCACATCCGGTGTTACCCACTTCTTCGACGAGGGATCCCTGAGCCTTATCCGGGGTCAGACCTAAGCTCTTCCCAACCTCTGCATGGTCTTTTGCCGTAAGGGGAGGGTAAACAACTTTGGAAACGTCTTGAATGCGAAGTCCACATTTCGTTAGAAGACCATTGATCGCCTCTGGAATCATCTTCCCGTAACCCGCCTCCCTGATCCACCTCTCCTCCCAGCTCCGACTGAATTTGTTCCCATCGATTCGACGCTGGTCTGGAAAGTCATAGGAGAGAGAGTAATGGCCCTCCATGGTAGCCATCAACCCATCTGTTCCAACGATGAGAGCAGCCGCCCCATCCCCATAGAGTTCCTCTTGTGTTCCCCCAGGCTTGCCGAGCCTGCAATCAGACCCACAGACCAACGTCGCCTGTGAGCCGGCCTCGTTGAAGGCCGAAATCAGCGCGGATGTCCCTGCCCTCGGTGATCCGGAAAAGTCTGCAGTCCGGGTTTTTGAAGAGAGATTCAAGGCCTCATTGGCGATGGCGGCATTCCCTCTCTCTTTATAAGGTAAGGAGGTCGACGCAAGATAGAGGGCATTGATCTTATTGTGGTCTATTTCCGAAAAGGCATTCCTCCCGGCGGCGACCGCCATGGTCAGGCTGTCCTCATCGTAGTTGGCAACGGCCATCTCTCCCTTAGCTACGCCTTTAATCCCGGGATTAAACCACCCCATACCTTGAAAGATTGCCTCTCGTTTCAGGCGGTAACGGGGAATATACACACCATAGGCAATAATTCCGACCATCTTCAAAATTCCTCCTTTCTGGATTTTCCTTTAAACTCATTCAGGGTATTCACCGGGTTTTCTTCCACCTCTGGCAAAAGGCTCCCTGACTTATGATGTGGTAAAAGATATCAGCAATTTCTGGATTCGACAATCTTCCCTCCCTGGAGTACCATTTATAAACCCAATTACACATGCCAAGAATGGCCCACATCAATATTTTAGGATCCAGTCCTGGTTGAATCACCTTGCCCGAAATGGCTTCATTGATCAACTTGTTCCAGAGGGTCGTATAGTGTTTAAATTTTCTCTTTATCTTTCTCTCCAAACTGCTCGGAAGCCAATCCGTCTTCTCATGGAGCATCACCACATATTCGGCAATGTATTGATCAAAAGATGAAAGGTGATGTTGGATACCGAGTCGAATCCTTTCATCAATAGGAACCGACATTCTTTCAATCTTCTGGAGACCGGCGATTCCGAATTCCATCAAATCATTCATAATGGTATAAAGTAACTCATGTTTACTTTTTAAGTGATGATACAAGGCCGGTTTGGAGATACCCACCTGATCGGCGATATCCTTCATGGAGGTCTTCTCGTAACCTTTTCGACTGAAGAGCTCAGCCGAAGCGACCAGTATCTGTGCTTTTCTATCGGTGACTTTTTGCATGGAAATGATATGACCGACTGGACGGTCAATTAAAAGAGATATCCCCAATTACTTTTTTTAATACTTCCTCGAATTCAATCCTTTCTTCTAAAGAGTGGGTTTAAAAGATGGAGAACGGTTGTTTTGGGATCAACAAATGGTCTCATAACCTGATGTGACCGACTGGACGGTCAGTTTTGCACACAATACAATATCCTCTTTTCTTTTGTCAAGTTTTTTTATCCTGTTTATAACCTCCTCATCTCCGATCCCCCTTCACCTCCCCTCTATTAAACCTCATGGAGATCCCTTGGGGTGAGGGTAAGAAGCTCTGCCCCTTCAGAGGTCATCAGGAGAGTATCCTCCAATTTTACAACCTCTCCAGGGCCATGGGTCATCTCCATTTCGAGTGCAAAGACCATACCTTCTTCAATCGTCTCGTTACTATTTTGGGCGAGTATGGGTGGTTCATTTAACTCCAACCCCACTCCATGGCCAATAAAAGGAACCTTCTTTCGATCTTTTCCCAGCCGCATGAAGAATGGTTCAAGATGGAGTTCACTGGCAAAACCGAGCGCTGTCTCATAGGCGTCACCGCACTTGATCCCCGGTTTCAGCACCATGATCATGCGGTCCGCAATTCCCCTAACTCCTTGGTAGAGGGATTTGCAGCTTTCCGGCGCTTTTCCGATGACGTATGTTCGACTCTGGTCGCAGTGATAGCCTTGATAATATGTTGGAATATCCACGACAATCATCTCTCCTCTTCTTATTTTCTTTCGCGATGCACCAAGAGGGAGCGAATGGCCCAAACCAACTCCGCTGATCGATTGGACCTTGCCCGCAATCTTCGACAGATTTTCACCTGAGGCAAGGACACCTTGACCCATGAAAAAGTCGAACTGGCGGATAAAATAGAAACCTTCATGTCCGGCCCTTCGATAGGCATTTTCTAGTTCTGCAGACAGTTCGAGCTCCGTCATTCCGTCATGAAGGACCGCAAGGACTCTTGCGTGACCCTGATGGACAATTCGGCAAGACTCTCTCGTATCTTCCACCTCTTTCGCATCTTTGATCTTTCTCTGTTCCAAAACCATTTTTGACATATCGGTCATGGTAAATTGGGGCAGCATGTTGGTGATACGGAGATATAGACCCGTCGGCAGGATATCGAGCTCCATCCCCAGGCGACCTCTTTCAATCCCCCATTTCTTCAGCCTCTCTTTCACCTCTTCATACCCTTTGCCCGGACTCACTTGATTGGGATGAAGCCAGGTTTCTTCTATTGCGAAATCGAACCCACTCGTCACGATCAGATGGTAATCGTCTGGTGTAACAGCCAGGAAGGAAGGTTGCGTTGTGCCCGCATAATAGAAGAGAGACCTGGAGTAGTTGAGTAAGAGTACATCGGCCCCTGCCTCGACCATTCTTTCCTGAAGATCAGTGATCCTCTTCAGGGGACTGAAGGGTTGAATACCCATTTCGATACCGTTTTTAACGAATTTTCCCAACCCTTTGATTGGACGACACAATGAATTGGAACTCACTCCCCCAACCGCTATCATGGATGAGGGTTACACGACATCGCTATTATTTCTTACCCAGTGCGGATATGAATTGAATGATCTCTTTTAATGATGATCCTGGTCCAAATATTCCTGCAATCCCCGCCTCCTTGAGTCTTGGGATATCATCCGGAGGGACGGTTCCTCCAAGAACGACTGGAGTCTCTCTCATCCCTTTTTCTCTAAGTATCTTGACCACCTCAGGGGCCAAGATCATATGATTCCCAGAAAGACTGCTGAGTCCAATGATATCTACATCTTCCTGGATGGCTGTCTCCACAATCTCCTTGGGCATCTGATTCCCGATATAGATCACTTCCATTCCAGCATCTCGGAGGGCATGGGCAACCACAATGCTCCCCCTCCAATGAGCATCCAAACCAAGTCTCGCCAGCAATACCCTGATCCCTTTCTTCACGGTTCTTCTCTCCATCAAAAGAGAGGTGGATTCCAAGTTCCGTAAAATCGTTTCAGCATCTTTGTGACCTCACCCTCTGTCACATGGGCTTTTACTGCCTCTACTACAACCTCCATTAGGTTTCCATCTTTTTCACAACAATGGAGGATGGTATCCAGGGCCTTTTGAACATTCGTAGAATTCCGCTCCTTTTTAATCTTTTCCAGCTTTGCCCGCTGCACCTCAAGGGTCTCTGGAACTCTAAAAAGCTCAACAGGAAGTTTCTCGTCTTCAATCTTGTAACAATTTACCCCCACGATCGGCATTTCCCCTGACTCGATGGCCTTCTGACATTCATAAGCCGCACTTGAGATCTCTTTGTGTATCCATCCCTTCTCGACGCTCTTCACGATGCCGCCCATGGCCTCAATCTCATTCAAAAGGGCAACAATCTTTTCCTCCAACTGGTTGGTCAGAGACTCGATAAAATAGGACCCTCCAAGGGGATCAATCGTATGGGTCACCCTCGTCTCCAACTGCAAGATCTGCTGCGTTCTTAAGGCTGTCAGGGAAGAAAGCTCGGTAGGTGTACAGAGTGCCTCATCATAGGCATCGATATGAACAGACTGGGCACCTCCCAGCACCAGGGCGTGATAGGCCGCCCGGGCGATGTTGTTCAACGGTTGCTGAGCCGTTAAAGCAAAACCGGCTGTCTGAACATGAAATCTCAAGGCTAAGGAACGTGGATCCTTGGCTCCAAAACGCTCCTTCATCATCCGATACCAGATCCTCCTCGCCGCACGATACTTTGCAATCTCCTCAAAAAAATCACTGTGGCCGGAGAAGAAAAAACTCAGCCTCGGCGCAAATCGATCCACTTCGAGACCCCGCTTGATCAACTCCTCAGAGCAGGCCATCGCATTGGCTAAGACAAAAGCCACCTCCTGAACCGCTGTGCATCCAGCCTCTCGATAGTTGTAACCAGCAAAGCTAACAGGGTTCCAACGCGGTACATGCTTCGTACAATACTCAATCGCATCACAACTGAATTTAAAAGAGGCCCTCGGAGGGAAGACCTCTGGAGCAATCGCAACCGCTGTCTCCATCAGAAAGTCGTTCTGACTCGTCCCTCTCAGTTCACTGAATGGGATCTCCTGAGCTTGAGCATTGGCAAAGTACATCGACTGAACACTGATATTCCCAATGGGTTGACATGTCACCAAAGAACTGCTTACGTGATCGAGCGGAATGCCGTCAAATAGGATGCGCATGTCCTCGACGGTATCGATGGCTACTCCACCACGACCCACATCCGCATAGGCCTCGGGATCGGTAGAATCATATCCCCGCAACGTTGGATAATCAAAAACGCCATTGATCCCCGTTGCCCCCTGCTTTAAGAGAAATTTATACCTCTTATTCGTCTCCTCAGGAGGGCCAAAACCTGCAAGTTGCCGATGCGTCCAGGTTCGGCCACGGTACATCGTCGGGTGAACACCCCGGACGAAGGGTTCCTCTCCAGGAAAACCTAAATCCCGGAGATAGTCCATCTCGGCGAGATGCGTAGGAGAATAGATAGGTTCAATGGGAATGCCCGAAAGGGTCTCAAAGACCTCCTGCCGTTGCTTCTCCGTCGGGTAAACCTGCCTTTGCCACTTCTCTCCCTTTTTCCTTATCTTGTCAATTGACTCGGTATTAAACAGATTTCGTTTTGGTCTCATCTCTCTTTTCCAACGCCTCTTTGAGGTAACTCACAATTTCCCGCGTGTCGGTTCCAGAGGTGAAGATTTCACCAACCCCCATCGCCTTCAATCGCTCCTGATCCTTTGGAGGAATCGTCCCCCCTCCAAACACCAATAGATCGGAGAGCCCTTTCTCTTGCAGCAGGGCTATGATTTTTGAGAAGATGGCATTGTGAGCCCCGGAGAGGATACTCAACCCTATGCCATCCACTCCTTCTTGTAAGGCGGTGTTGACAATCTGCTCCGGTGTCTGGTGAAGTCCACTGTAGATGACTTCCATGCCTGCATCCCGAAGAGCCCTGGCTACCACTTTGATACCCCGGTCATGACCGTCAAGACCTGGTTTAGCCAACAATATTCTGATCTTTCTCATCTCCTTCATGAACGTTAACTCCCAGGCCAATTCTTAAAAGATAGCCTCTTCCCGATATTCTCCAAAAACGTCCTTCAACGCTCCGATAATCTCCCCCAGGGTCAAGCCGTCTTTCGCCGCTTCGATGAAGACAGGCATCAATTCCCCATCTCCCCGAGCAACTTCGTGAATCTGTTCAATTCGAGCAGCCACCCGCTTCGGGTCCCGTTGATTCTTGAAAGCCTTCAACTCAGAGATCTTCCACGCCTCAAAGACAGGATCGGTTTCTCTCAATTCAATCGGTTCCTCTCCATCCTCTTTATACTCGTTGAGCCCCACAATGATCCTTCTTTTATTCTCGATATCCTTTTGATATCTGTAAGCTGAATCCGCGATTTCCCTCTGGAAGAAACCCTTTTCGATTCCTGCCAGAACGCCACCCAGCTTTTCTATTTTCTCAAAATACTGGTAAGCCTCCTCTTCCATCTTATGGGTTAAGGACTCCAAATAATAGGAACCTCCGAGAGGGTCGGCGGTGTTGATCACTCCGCTCTCATGGGCAATGATCTGCTGAGTCCTCAGGGCAAGTCTCTCCGACCGAGGAGAGGGGATGGAATGGGCCTCATCAAAGGCGTTCGTGTGAAGAGATTGTGTTCCAGCCAGTACAGCTGATAAGGCTTGAAGGGTTGTCCGGATGATATTATTTTCCGGTTGTTGGGCGGTCAAAGAAGAACCAGAGGTTTGGGTATGAACTCGAAAAAGCCACGACCGCTCATCTTTGGCTTTGAATTGCTCTTTCATCGTCCGGGCCCATATCCGACGAGCCGCCCGGTACTTAGCAATGTTCTCAAAAAAATCGTTATGAACTTTGAAAAAGAAGGAAAGCCTGGGAGCAAACTGATCGACATCAATCCCAGCCTTGAGGGTTTCCTCTACATAGGTAAACCCATTGGCTAAAGTAAAGGCCAGTTCCTGTATAGGATTGCCTCCAGCTGAAGCTATGTGATAACCGCTGATACTGATAGGATTGAAGCGGGGCATATTTCGGCAGCAGTATTTGATGATGTCCACAGTCAGACGCATGGATGGCCTTGGAGGAAAATAAAAAGATTTCTGGGCCTGATATTCCTTGAGGATATCGTTTTGTAATGTTCCCATCAGCTTGTCAGGGGAGATTCCTTTCTCCTCGGCTACAGCAACAAAGAAGGCTAAGATAACAGACGACTGAGCATTGGAAACCCAATTGATGCTGATTCGATCCAGATCAATCCCATGGAGAAGCTGACGTACATCAGTGATGGAGTCAATGGCCACACCACCGCTACTCCCTACCTCACCTTCACAGAGGGGATCGTCTGAGTCTCGACCCATGATCGTAGGCATATCAAGGCAGATGCTCACCCCTGTTGCACCCATATCGAGTAAGTTTCTGATACGAATATTCGCCTCCTCGGATGATCCCAGAGAGCCCAGTTGCCTTATGGTCCATAACCGACCCCGATACATCGTCTGGTGAATCCCCCGTGTGAATGGAAATTCACCAGGTCTTCCCAACTCTCTCTCAGCATCAAGTTGGGCAATGTTCTCAGGGCCGTAAACAGGATCGATCACAAAACCCGAGAGATTCTTGAATGCCCTTTGGTTGCTTTGAAGATCAAGATCTTGCCTTTCAGATCTTTTGCCAAAAGCCATTGATCACCTCTTCTGAAGAAAAGTCCCCAAAATCTCCTCAATGACTGTATAAGGATCGGACTTCCCGTCGATAATGTTTCGGATATATCGCCTCTTCTTACCCGTGCCCTTGAGGCCCTTGAAAATAACTCGCTCCAGCTCATCTCTGAAGATGAGGCCGAGCTCCTGCTCTACTCGCTGGAAAGCTGCCCTCTCCATGGCATCACTGTTGTGGAGATAGTCCTGATGTGCCATGATCCCTTCCACCAGATCACCGATCCCCTCTCCACTGGTGGCTACGGTCGAGATCACCCTGGGTTTCCATTCTCCCTCTTTAGAGGCTTTCAAAGAGAGGACGGCTTCAATGCTACGAAGGGCCTGGGTAGCGCCATCTAGGTCCGACTTATTCAGTACAAAGATATCTCCGATCTCCATAATCCCCGCCTTGAGGGCCTGAATCTCATCTCCCATGGAAGGGGTAGTTACTAATAGGCAGGTCTGAACTAACCGAATTACATCGACCTCATCTTGACCTGCTCCTAAGGTCTCCACCATGACGACATTAAATCCCATAGCCTCCATTACACGGAGAACCTCAGTCGTCGCCCGGGCAAGTCCCCCCAAATAACCCCGTGAGGCCATGCTCCGGATATAAACCCCATCGTCTCTGGTATGATGTTGAATGCGGATTCGATCGCCCAGAAAAGCCCCACCGGAAAAGGGGCTACTCGGATCGACCGCAATGACTCCTACACTCTTCCCCATTTGCCGAAAGCGCTGAATAAGGTAATTGAGGAGGCTTGACTTTCCTGAGCCCCCAGCTCCAGTCAAACCGAGGGTCATGGAGCGGCCTGTCCGAGGAAAGAGACCCTTCATGATCTCCTTGCCCCAATCGTCTCCATCCTCAAGCCGGGTGATCAGACGTCCTGCTGTTCTTCGATCTCCAGCTAAGATTTTCTGAACAGTTTCTTCAATACTTTCCCCTAGGAAAGGCCTCATCGTCTACATTCTCTATTGTCTATTTTCCCCTTACGCTGGAGCGGATGTAATCAACTAAAGGTTCCGTGAGTGAACCTGCAATAAAAATCTTGTTCACTCCCATCTCCTTCATGGATGGGATATCCTCAGGAGGAATGACGCCTCCTGCAATGAAGAGCACATCATCAAGACCATGTTTCTTCATCTCATTGACGATTTTTGGCGTAAAGACGAGATGTTCGCCCGATAGGTAGCTTACCCCGATCACATCTGCATCCTCATCGATGGCTGCTCGTATGATGTCTTCTGGCATCTGGTACATCCCGAGGTAGACGACCTCCATCCCCGCCTCCTTCAGCAACGAAGAGACAACCTTCGCTCCACGGTCATGTCCATCCAGCCCTACCTTAGAAATCACCACCTTGATCTTTTTCTGTTCTGCCATGGTCACCTCAACTCTGTTTTAGTCAAAAAACTACACATCTTTCCTTTCCCATCAGAGGTAAAAGAGATGAAATTGAATTTTCTTTGTCGCTCCTTCCTACCCTTATATCTTACTGAAAGAAGATAATAAAAAGGAATGATCTATTTCATGCCTGCGGCTTCCAGTAGGCCAAGGCGAACGCACCTTTGAGACCATCCTTTTAAAAGGGACATTCTAAGATCTCCATGGGATCATAACGGTATCCCATCGCCATGCGTACCGTCCCCATGAGTTCCCCTGTCGTCGCAAAGGCCTTGGTTGCCTCAATCATGGCAGGAAGCACATTTCGACCCTCTTCTGCATCCTCGCGGAGTTGCTTCATTCGATCCTTAAGGCAGCTTTTATCTCGAGTGCGTTTGAGTTCTTGAGTTCCCTCAATCTGGCTCCGTGCAGACTCGGAAGGGATTCGCTGCACTCCTAATGGAGTCTCAGTCTCCGGTTCAGTAGAAAAGATATTCACTCCAACGACCAACCGTTCCCCTTGGTCAATCTCCTTCTGTCGTTTGAGGGCCTCCTTCTCAAATTCCCGATCAAGCCACTCTGTGCGAATCGCCTCTTTCATCCCCCCTACATCTTCGACCTGTTTCATGATCTTAAGGGCTTCCTCTTCTATCTTATCCGTCAACTCTTCCACGTAGTAAGAGCCGCCGAGGGGATCCGCCACATTACACACACCCGTCTCATAGGCCAGAATCTGTTGAGTCCGAAGTGCTTGGAGATGCCCTTTCTCTGTGGGCAGACAGATGGGCTCATCGTAAGAACAACAATGCAGGGATTGGACCCCTGATAGAACTGCAGCTAACGCTTCATAGGAAATGCGAACAATGTTGTTGAGAGGTTGTTGAGGAACAAGAGAGCAACCAGCGGTGTGGACAGCAAAGCGAAACTGCATCGATCGTGGATCCTTCGCCCCGTATTTCTCCTTCATGAGGCGGGCCCAGAGCCTACGGGCAGCGCGGATCTTTGCCACCTCCTCAAAAAGGTCTATGTGGCAAGAGACATAAAAGGTAAAACGAGGACCAAACTCGTCGATCGATAGACCTCGGCGGATCAGCTCATCGATATAGATCATGGCAATTCCGAAGCCAAAGGCTACCTCTTGGGGTGCAGTAATCCCCTGCTCTCTGAGGTCATATAAGTTAACCGTAGTGTAATACCACTTGGGCATATGACGCGTACAATATTCCATCACATCGCAACCGAGACGTATGGAAAGATCAAGGGGACAGGCTGGTCGGAAACCACAGTAACGGAAATGGATGGGGTCATTCTGCACCGAACCTCGAAGCCCACAGATATCATATCCTCGATTCTGGGCTACAGAAATATACTGAGCCATAGTCACAGGGGCAACTGTGGAGGCTGTGATGAGTGACCAACTCACTTTGTCTAATGGAATTCCTTCTGTAAGCGTCTCCATATCCCGGATATGGGAGATATTGACACCGGTTAGGCCCACTTCATTCGTTGCCCATGGGTGGTCCGCATCGAGACCCATCTCATAGGTGATATCAGCGATGGTATTTAATCCTGAGCCGCCATGATCCATAAGGACTTTCACCCGTTCGTGGGTATCGGCCGGAGAGCCAATGCCGATCACTTCCCGTCGTGTCCAGTAGCGACCCCGAAACATATTGTTATGGATCCCTCGAGTAAACGGATACTGCCCGGCATCGGCAATGCTTTTTTCATAATCCTTTTCCACCCGATCTTTGGGTGTATAAATCTCTTTCATATCGAACCCCGACCAGGTCTTGGCACTCCTCGGTTTCTCATAATAGGCCTTCAAATAACTGTCCCAGTCCACTTCCGTACCTTTTTCTAACTCCTCTATTTCATCTACCGAACACATCTTTTTCCCTCCTTTGTGGTTTGTTTGTAGAGCGAATTATTTTTAGATTGACTTTTGCCTTCGCTTATGTTACTAACCAATCAGTAAAATTTATTGACCAGTCGTTAAATAACGCATTTACCTATTAACAGGAAATGTTTTTGTTGTCAAGCCCTTTTTTAGGGTTTTCCATGAAAGGACCTCCCCTTAAACCAAAACGGTTAAAAGTGACCCAATGATGAGGAAAAAAAGATGGACCAGCCTTTAACTTTTAAGGACTTAGACAGAAGCGTGAGAAAACAAAAAATCATCGATACCGCTGCCGATCTTTTTCAAAGAAAGGGTTACAGCTCGACCACCCTTGACGATGTGGCCAAAGAATTGGGCGTGAGCAAGGCCGCCCTTTACCACTATGTGTCAAGGAAGGATGAGCTCCTCTCCATCATCTATGCCCATTCCATCAAAAATATCTTTATGGGAACCTATGAGATATTGGATATGGATCTACCCCCAAACGAAAAACTAAGGCTCTTTATCCACAATCATATCAAGAACATCATCATCAAGAGTCTTCCCATGTTCGCTGTCTTCTTCAGTGAAGAAAACCAGCTCCTCGAGAAGGATTATCAAAAGATCCGAAAAGAGAAAAGAAAATATAACCATATTCTTGAAGAAATTATCAAAGAAGGTATTTCAAAAGGAGTATTTAAGAAGGTGGATGTGAAATTACAATCCTATGCCATCTTGGGGATGTGCAACTGGATCCATAAATGGTACAAAGAAGGTCTGACTAAGTACACCGCAGATCAGATTTCTGATCATTTCATTTCATTGTTGGAAAAAGGTATTCTTACAAATGAGTTATTGGAAAAGGGTAAAAACTTTGAGGTCTCTAACTTGCCTAGCACAAAAAACAAATCCAAAGTTAAAAAGCAAATGCTGATTGAATTGAAGCGCAAGTGCACAGATTTGATAAAGCTCATTGGAGAAGTGGAAAAATCCTCTTAATATGCATAAGTACAACTTTTACGGTCTATTGAAACACATAGGAAAGATCATAAACGCTAGTGATCATGAGGAGAAAAAGCGGCTTATTTTTGATAGGATATTCAGCGAAATATACATGAGCCTTCGTTCAGGAGATCCCCCTCTTTGCATAAAGTGCATCGAAGTTTGCCCTGTCGGATATCCAAAGTAAAGAACTCCGCCCACTGGACGGGGTTTTCAGGTGCAATCTCAATTTAAAGATTAAAGTTGAACATGGCCCAGGTGTTGAGCTCAGTCAATTGCCTGATTTGGCAAAAGAGATTGAAGAGCGGATGTTTCAATTTTATCGGGTTCGGTCGAAGGCCGAGTTCGTCCCGCCGGAGGCATTAGGAAGGGTAACGAAGAAGACACCTCTCTTTGAAGAGGAATTTCGATAAATCAATCAAAGGTTCAAATGTCAAAATCCCAATATCAAATGAATGTCAAATATCAAATTTCAGGAATTAACTGTTGTCATTTGGAATTTGGATTTCATTTGTCATTTGAACTTTGGCATTTGACATTTAAGCTGCTTTAGAGCCTTCCCTTTTCTTTCATCAGACGGATCATTAACTCTTTGTAGGTCTTCGGGGGGATGACTTTTTTCTCCCTTTCTTCCATCTTCATCGCATCACTGGGACAGAAGTGGACACAGACACCACATCCGAGGCAGAGCTCTTCATCCACCACAGGATAATCCCCTTCCATTCGAATAGCCTTGATCTGACAATGATCTACACACACTTCGCATCCATTGCATTCTTCGTGATCAAGTCTTGCAAGGTAATTTGTGGTCGTCACAGCCTGTTTCAAATGGTGGCGGTTGATCCCCTCCAAAAAACCGCAACAGCACCCACAACAGTTGCAGATAAAGGTCGTTTGCTCCTGGACATTATCCCCTATATGAACCAATCCTAGATCTTCTGCCTTTTCCAACGTATCCAAGAGCTCCTCAACAGAAGCCCTTCTCGCAAATCCTTGCTCAACCAAAAAATCCGAGGCACTCCCAAGACTCATGCAGATGTCATCGATCGGCGCAGAGCAATTTTTACCAAGATGCCACGCCTCATGGCGACAATAGCACTTGGCTAAACTCCCTCGCCCCGCCATCTTGATATATTCCGAAGCCTCTTGAAACCGAAGGACTTCACTTTTAACCTGCGGAAGGACATGACTGTAAACGAGGGCGCGAGATCGGCTCGTCCCGGGTGCAAAAAATTCTTTGACAAATTCGGGTGTATTCCTGTAGGTACGGATGAGTTCTGCCAATCGCTTTAACGGAAGGGATTCATCCGTTCGCATAAAGGTGAATTCAAAGAACCCTATCATGGGACCCGAAAGGAGATATCGGGTCTGTCCATTTTTTTTTGAAGTGATGATCAACCCCTTCTTTACCATCCCCTTTAAGATCTGCTCCAATTCGTCTCTATTGATTCCCACGACATCTTGGATTTCCTCGAGCGTCACCACCCCTGAAGGAAACTTGGCCCCTACCTCGGCCTCTTTCTCCGTAAAGAGAATCGATAAAATTTCATAGGCCGAAGTATGCTCTGGAAGCCCGATTGGGTTTTGGTGAAGCCTCTTTTGCAACTGCCTCAAAATCTCTTCTTTCCCTGCGATATGTCCCATAGCGTCCTCCTTATTTTGGAAATAACGTGTTCCGTGTCCGTGATTCGTGAATCGTCTAACCCCTCAATTCATCAATAGCCTTTATTTCGATCCACTGGACCGATCAGGGGTTCACCTCTGACCCACCTCTCATAATTTTTAACAAACTCTTCACAGATTTCCACTGGTATGTTGATGCCTGAAATATGAGGGGTGAGGGTTATAGCCACCAAATACCGTTTGTCCTTCAGCATAAATTCCTTTTTATCTTTTGTGTTGTATCTGCTTTGCTCTTGTGCTCTTGTGATGCGGTATTTCCATATTCGCTTTCTTAGTGCTCATTTATCTTGCGAAATGTTGCTTACTCACAACTTCTATACGCCAGAAATTACACCTTTTCAATGGTTTTTTTCGTGTCTAGCTTAAATTATTCATAACCATGAGGTTTATACTATGTTTAATTCGAGTTAAATATGTTAGTATTTTTACCTTAGATTGCAGAGACTTAAAAAATGAAAGGAGCCATTCATATGTCAAGATTTCTTTCCCAAACATTGGCTGAATTTATCAACCGGCTGACTTATCAGGACTTGCCAGCAGACGTGATTCGATGGGTGAAAATGAATCTCCTTGATAGCCTAGGTATTTGCCTCTACGCCGGTGACATGCCATGGTCCAAAATCGTTGTAAAACAGATCAGGGAATTAGGGGGAAAAGAAGAGTGTACAATCATCGGATACCGGAAAAAAACGTCAAGGCTCTACGCTGCCTTAGCCAATGGGACCCTCGCTCATGGCCTTGAATTCGACAATGCCCATTGGTCACATGTCCATCCAGGTCCGCCGACGGTCTGCGCCGCCCTCAGTATTGCGGAGAGGGAAAAGAGATCAGGTAAAGATCTTTTGACGGCTATCGCTGCTGGCTTTGAGGTTGCTGTTAGCGTCGGTAAGGCTGTTTTCCCCTCGCATCGATATCGGGGTTTTCAACCCACAGCAACGATTGGGACCTTCGGAGCCGCCACGGCCGCAGGGAAGTTAATGAAGCTAGATGAAGATGGAATGATCAACTGCCTCGGCTTGGCAGGAACTCAGGCCGCGGGATTGAACGAATGGATTCACAGCGGAGATATGAGCAAACGGATTCATGCAGGGAAGGCAGCTATGAACGGTGTTCTCGCTGCTTTATGGGCTGAAAAGGGGTTAACAGGACCCATCTCTGTCTTTGAAGGAGGCGATGGTTTTTTCAAAGCCTATGCCGATCAAGCCGATCATCATTATATTGAAGACATTGGAAAACAGTTTGACCTGATCAATATTATGATTAAGCCCTATGCCACCTGTGCAGATTTCCATGGAGCCATCCGATTGGTCTTGCAGCTTCAAAAGGATCATCACCTCAAAGCAGAAGATATTGAGAAGGTCTGGATCGGCGCAGATACGATCTCAAAGAAATATGATTCCAAAAAACTCGAAACCCTCCTTCACGCTCAGATGCATTATTCGGTTACCATCGCTATCGTTCTCCTAGAAGCGGACGGATTTATCGATGCCTTTTTAAAGAGGTATCAGGATCCTAAGGTCAAGGAGTTAGCTGAGAGAATTGATATTGTGGTAGATCCGGAGGTGGATAAGGCCTTTCCTCAGAAATGGGGCGTCAAGGTGGAGATCACGACCAAAGATGGAAAGCAGTACAGAGGCTCTGAGGAAGATCGTCCCAAAATGTCAGAAGAAGAAGTGAAAAACAAGTTTAGAAGGCTTGCTCAGAAGAGACTAGATACCAAAGGCATAGAAAGTATTATTGAGTCGGTTGATCATTTAGAAAATGTAGGAAACCTATCCGAGTTAACCGTTTTATTGAGGCCTTCAGGAAGGAGGAAGCCCTCCCATTAGTTCGAAGATACATTCAGAGGATGCTAATCCGGTTCCCCAAAGGCTGTTGCCAGAGTGTCGAGCCTCTGGTAGAATGTGGCTGCCAAGCTGATCGATTTTTGGCCCGTATGGTGTTGAAGGGAACGAATAAAGCGTTTGAGACGGCTGCACAGAACTCACTGGTTGGTCCGCTTGAACGGATTAAAGGATATCAGAAATTTGAGTTGACATTTGAACAAAACTATACTAAGTATATGAGCGATTTTAAGGAGGTGATCCAATGTTTGGATGGCGAGGCAGAATAGGTTTGATACTCCCTTCAAATAATACAGTAATGGAAAATGAGTTTTTAATGGCTGTCCAAGAAGGTGTTTCGGTACATACCACAAGATTGGGACCAGTGAGGGATGCAACCTGGGAAACCTTAATAAAAATGTCTGATCATGCAGAAAGGGCAGCTGAAGAGCTTGCCTGCTGCGATGTGGATATCATCGTCTATGGATGCACAAGTGGGAGTTTTCTAAAAGGACCAAAGTTCGAAGAAGAATTAACAGATAGAATCTACAAGATCTCCAATATAACCTCCTTTACGACATCGAAAGCCGTGCTGGAAGGCCTCCGTTCACTCGGTTCAAAGAATATAGCTATCGCGTCACCCTATTCCCAGATGACAAACGAGGCAGAGAAGAAATTCTTGGAAGCAGAGGGTTTCAGGGTGTTTCAGATAGAAGGGCTGGGAATCATTCGCCCAACAGATATTGGGCGTCTTTCCCCTTATCAAGCCTATGCGATGGCAAAAAGAGTTAACTCAGAGGAAGTGGATACACTCTTCATCAGTTGCACTGATCTTAGAACCTTTGAAATTATTTCTCCTCTCGAAAGAGATCTTCGAAAGAAGGTGATTACCAGCAACCAAGCGAGTCTATGGATGGCGATTCAACTGCTAGGCTTAGACACAGAAGATATGGGGAAAAAGTTCGGATCTTTGTTCTCCTGTGAGATAAGAAAATCGTAGAGATTTTTACCTTCCAAAACCTGATCATCCATGATCATCCAAAAAACATCTAGGGCGGGATCCAATATGTAAATTCAGCCAAAGACGGGTTGCCTTTTCCAAGGTTGACAACAGGGGACGTATGGATCTGTCATATCTAGCTCAGGCGATCGTAAATGGAATCATGATGGGGGGTGTCTATGCGCTCATTGCCATAGGGTTAAGCCTCATTTGGGGTGTCATGGAAATTGTCAATTTTGCCCATGGCGACTTCCTTATGGTGGCTGCCTTTTTTTCCTATCTCTTCTGGGCATACCTCGGATTCGATCCTCTTGTCTCCATGCCTTTCATCGTTGTTTTATTCTTTTTTATTGGATTCGCAACCCAAAAGTTCGTCATGAAAAGAGTCATGGGGGCTCCAACACTCTTTACGATCACCGCTACCTTCGCCCTTTCTCTCATCTTACGCTATGGCTTCTTTATCGTCTTCAAGCCGGATTATCGAGTTATTCGGAATCCACTTCTGGAGGGCTCTTTTCAACTCGGCCCCATTTCAATCCCTACTGCAAAAATCGTCACCTTGCTCGTCGCGATCGTTACCATTTCTCTGCTCTTCTCTTTCCTGAAATATACCAAAAAGGGAAAGGCTATCCGCGCCACTGCACAGGACAGGGAGGTCGCCACATCTCTTGGCGTGAATGTGAACAACATTTTCCTCCTCACATGGGGCTTAGGAATAGCTTGTGTTGCCGTGGCGGGGATCATGCTAAGTACATTCTATTACGTCTTTCCCTTGATGGGAGCTACCTTCGTCCTCATTGCTTTCGCAAGTGTTGCCTTGGGAGGATTTGGGAGCGTTCATGGTGCTGTTTTTGGAGGGATGCTGATAGGAATTATTCAACAACTTGGAGGTGCCTTTGCTTCTCCTGCCCTAAAAGATGTTTTCGTCTTCATTGCGTTCATTCTTGTTCTGATGGTGAAGCCTATGGGATTCTTCGGCAAATACTAATAGGAGAATAAAGGATGCAAGGAGTATTGGATTTCTCCAAAACACCCATTCAGAAGATAGCATTGTCACTGGCCCTCGTGATGCTATTGATACTGCCCCTTTTCCTAAAGAATGAACCTTATCTCCTACATGTATTCATCATGACTTTTGTCTATCTCTCCCTGGGACAGGCATGGAATCTTATCGGTGGTTATGCTGGACAGCTAAGCTTTGCAAACCATATCTTCTTTGCCTTGGGAGCCTATACTTCAACCATGCTCTTACTCCGCCTCGATCTGACGCCCTGGGTTGGATCGCTGGCTGGAATGATCGTTGCAGCGTTGGTAGCTTATCTTCTGGGATTTCAGCTCTTCCACCTGAAAGGGCATTATTTTGCTGTTGCGACGATAGCCTTTGCTGAAATGATGAAAATCGTTTTTCTAAATTGGAGGGGGGTTGGGGCAGCCTACGGATTGTCGCTCCCCCTCAAGATGCCTTCGTTTTACTTTTTGATGTGGCGATCCAAAATGCCATACTACTATATCTTTTTTGCTGTAGCCGTTTTTTCTACCCTGCTTCTTTATCTAATCGATCGGCACAAATCCGGGATGTATTTTCGGTCAATCAAACAGGACGAGGAGGGAGCAGAACAGAAAGGAATCGATACGAGGTATTACAAGCTCCTTGCTTTCATGCTCAGCGCGGTGATTTGTGCCCTTGTGGGAACACTCTATGCACAATACGTCCTTTACATCGATCCGAGAAGCACGATGGATATTATGATTTCAACCAAAAGCATCTTAATCGTATTGTTTGGAGGCCTGGGGAATGTGCTTGGCCCGGTCTTGGGCGCCGCTATCCTTGTCCCTTTAGGAGAATTTACAAGGGTAAAATTAGGTGGAGGGGGACAAGGATGGGACTACATTATTTATGGGCTCTTTATCCTAATGATCATCCTTTATCAACCGAAAGGGATCTATGATTTACTCCAGAGGCGCCCCAAATATGTCTGACCGTTCTCTTGAAGTCAGAGCCCTTACGAAGAGATTTGGCGGCTTGACGGCCCTCGATGAAGTCTCCCTCTATGTAAATAGGGGAGAAATTGTTGGCCTGATCGGACCAAATGGCTCTGGAAAAACCACGCTTTTCAATTGTGTTACTGGCCTTCTCAAGCCAAACAGCGGAAAGATATTTTTCCTAGGCGGGATTGACCTCACAGGCAAATCTCCTCATACAATCATACAAGAAGGTGTTTCGAGAACCTTCCAAATAACAAGAGTATTTCCGAGCCTTACCGTGATAGAAAACATGCTCGTCTCGATTTCCCATAAGAATGAGAGTAAAATTAAGTCCCTTTACGAAGGGAACAGCGCCCATGAAGCAGAAAAGGCAAAAGAGCTTCTGGATTTCGTTGGCATATTAGAATTGTCCGATCAGCCAGGAGGCGAGCTATCTTATGGACAGCAGAAATTGTTGGAGCTAGCCTCCTCTCTCATGCAAAATCCGAAATTGATCCTCCTGGATGAACCCACCGCAGGAGTCAATCCGACCCTAATTAACAAGATTGTGAACAGAATTCAGGAAGCAAACAGGAGGTTCAGGATGACTTTCTTTATCATTGAGCATAATATGGATGTGATCATGAATATCTCGATGAGAATCTATGCACTCGCAACGGGAAAGATACTTGTAGAGGGCGATCCTGAAAAGGTCAGGAACTGCCCTGAGGTTCTCGAATCCTACCTTGGAGGTGACTGATTTTGCTACTTGAAGTTAGACACATTCACGCATCTTACGGAAAGTTTGAAATCCTAAAAGGGGTAAGCTTGGGGGTAGATAAGGGAGAAGTAGTCTGTATGATCGGCCCCAACGGGGCAGGGAAATCCACCGTTTTCAGGACAATTTTCGGGTTTCTCAAGCCTTTACAGGGTGAAATACTATTCAAGGGGGAACGGATTGGGGGATTAGAGCCTTACCAGATAATTAAAAAGGGGATATCCTATGTCTTTCAAAGAGACAGCGTCTTCCCGAATATGACCGTCATGGAGAATTTGGAGATGGGGGCTTACCTCAGAAACGATAGAGACCAGATTCTAAGAGACATTGAAGACCTATCCGAGATGTTTCCCGTCCTCAGGGAAAAAAGATATGAAATGGCGAAGAACCTCAGCGGGGGTCAGAGGCAGATGGTAGAGATGGCTAGAGGTCTGCTTTTGCATCCAGAGCTATTACTTCTTGATGAACCTACTATTGGATTAGCACCCAAAATACAGAAATTGATCTTTGAGAAAATAAAGGAAATTAACGGAAAAGGTATTACCATTATGATCGTTGAACAAAATGCCAGACAGGCTCTCCGCCACAGTGATAGGGCCTACGTTTTGGAGACCGGGAAAACGATCTTGGAAGGAACCGGCCTGGAAATTCTTAACAACCCAAGAGTTATCCAGGCCTATCTGGGAGGGAAACAGGTATCGGCACAAAACTGAATTAGTTCCAAGATGTTCTAGAGAATGGAGGGTCGTGGGGGCAGACGAAATGTCCGCCCCACAGAGATTTCTTGACCTATCTCTTATCCCAAGGCGGCATGGGCCAGATCAGAGGTTTCGTTGCCATCTTCCAGGGCCAAACCGTATAATACTTCCCATCCTGGATCTGCTGAATCACATACCCCCCTGCTTTTAATTGATGCTTTTCGTCAAATTGGATTGCCTCCCACGGGAGAATCAATTTTCCACCCGGTATGTTCGTCTTTGCCAACGCATCATTGATCTTATTCGGGTCGGTAGATCCAGCCCGGTTGATTGCGTCGGAGAGAACGAAAAGCCCCGTAAATGCTCGGGCAGAGGGGTCGTCGAAGGTCTTTCCATATCTGTCCGTCATCATTTTATTGAGTTTGACGGTCAAGTCCTTCGTCGCCAAAAGATCCTTGGGGAAAAGGATCGTTAGTGTGAAATAGTTGCCATCCTCTTTCAGGGCGTTCAAGAAATCGGGCATCTGGATCATCTCTGCTGACATCACCATCTTCGGAAGCCATCTGTACTCTTTCATGGTCTTCACGAACAGGATGCTATCCGAAATATAACCTGCGATATGGACCACGTCGGGATTGGCCTTTTTCATTTTAAGGACTTCTGCTGAGAGGTCAGGCGTCGCATGGGGGTACTGAACTCTCTCAATGACGTTAAATCCAAACTGGGTTGCATAGTGCTTCAGCCAGTCCCCGCTCTCCGTTCCCCAAAGGGTGTCTTCGTTAAATATTCCATAGGTTTTAATATTCGCACCAAATTTTTTATTGACATCGGTATAGAATTCCACGGCATTTTTTGTCCAATCCGTGGCCTTAGGAGTGCATCTCCAAAAGTATTTGAATCCTCTCTCGGTCAATTTAGGGGCGGATGAATCAGGATTAACAAATGGAATTCCTTTAGACTCTGCCGCCAGGCTTGCCGTCTCCGTTACAGCACTTTGATAGCATCCCAACAGCGCTACGACATTCTCTTTCGTAATCAGATACTCTGCTGCAGAGCGACCTTCCTCTGGCGTTCCTCTGCTATCTCCCCAAACCAGTTTTATCTGTGCTCCTCCTAAATTGGGCAATCCTTTCGCCGCAGCAAAGGGCAGGTTGATATCCGGATAAGAACCATTTATGATGTCAACGGCTAACTCTAATGCCCTTTTGTTTGCAGCACCATACGCAGCAAGGTCTCCAGTTAATGGCCATATGCACCCTATCTTCACCGTCCTACCCGCCTCCTGGGCCGCCCCATCCGATAATCCACAATACATGGTGGCCATCATAGGAACGGCTAATATCAGGAAAAACCCCATCCACTTGTAAAAACTTTTTGGAATAAATTCATTCGGCCTAGTCATGACTTTTCCCTCCTTCTCTTAGATTATTTGAACGAAAAAAAGAACAAGAACCCTCTTGCACACATACCTTACTACACTTTGAACTATAATGGAAGATCGATGTTATTACCTTCCTATCTTTTGACGTTTGTCTTCTGAATGGTGTCTAACCCTCTTCTGCCTCTACGTAAACGGCGAAGTCCGGGCAGTTCATCTCACACAATTTGCAGGGTTTGCATTTTTCTGGCGCGAAGACTTCCACCACGTTGTAGCCCTTCACATTCCGCTTGTCGGAGATCTTCAAAACACCCTTTTTGCAGAAGTGAACGCACAAACCACAACCTTTACAGAGTCTTTCCTCAATGTAGACAGCCATCTTTCCTCACACTCCGATCTTTTTGATGATCATGGGGATCTCCAAGGAGCTGCGAGCGACCAACGCACCTGCCTTCTCCAGGGCGGCGATCTTACTCTCCGCCGTTCCCTCATCCCCTTCGATGATGGCGCCGGCGTGACCCATCTGAGATCCCTTCGGGGCCATCTGGCCCACAATGAGTACAATGACGGATTTCGTCATAGACTTACCAATAAATTCCGCGGCCTCGTGTTCCATCCTGCCGCCGACCTCTCCCAGGAGCACCACGGCCTTCGTCTCGGGATCGTCCTGAAACATCTTCAACACGGTCTGTTGTGACAACCCCCAAATGGGTCCGCCCCCGATCCCCACCACCGTTGATTGACCTATTCCGTTCGCCGTGAGCACCCTTCCAACCTCATAAGAAAGAGACCCACTCCGGGAGAGGACTCCCACGGGACCTTCTTTGAACATGGCATGGGGGTGCACCCCGAGCTTGCACTTCCCAGGAGAAATCAGGCCCGGCGTATCCGGTCCGAGAACCTTGGCTCCCCTGATCTTGACAAAATGGACCACCTCGAGGACGTCTTGCTCCGGAATGCCCTCTGCGGTCAGGACTAGAAAGGGAACCCCACTGTTGATGACCTCCATGGCACCCTCTTTGGCAAACCGCGCCGGGACAAAACTAAAGGCCGCATCGATGCGATGTTCAACGACCGCCTCTTCCACGAGGTCATAGACGGGAATGCCAAAGATCTCTGTGCCTCCTTTTCCTGGTGTCACCCCGGCAACGATCTTTGTCCCGTACTCCTTCATGATCTGGGTTTGAAAAGATCCGACCTTCCCTGTTATTCCCTGGATCAAGACTTGTGTCTCTCTGTCGATCAGAATCGCCATCTCACAGCTCCTTGCCCTGACTGACGGCATCCTGAACGGCCGCCGAGAGGTCCTCATAAGCTTCGATGCCAACCTCTTTGAGCCGTGCTTTCCCGATATCCGCTTTCGTCCCGCACATGCGCACGACGATGGGTAGCGTTTGACCTGCCTTTTTGACATATTGGACGATGCCGTCTGCCATTTCGTCCATTCGGGTCATCCCACCGATCAAACCGATCAGAAGCACCTTCACGCGAGGGTTACTCAAGATGACGTCGATGGACTTTTCCATCGTATCAGCATTCGAAAGGCCTCCCATCTCGCAGAAGTTAGCAGCCCGGCCTCCATACAGGTGGATGAGATCGAGGGTCAGCATCCCTGTTCCCGCACCGTCCGCAATCATTCCGACGTCGCCGTCCAAGGGAACATAAGTGATCCCTGTCCTTTCAGCCAGCTGCTCTGGACGGGTCTTCACTCTCTTGTCGAGTTGCTTCTGTTCTGCTTGCAACGTTTTGAAAAGGTCCTGCTGCCTGTAGGCCGCTTTGTCATCCAGAAGGATTTTCGCATCCAGGGCAACGAGTCCTTTCGTGGTCATCGCTAGCGGGTTGATCTCAACGAGCGTAGCGTCCTTCTCGTGAAAGATTCTCACCATTGTCTCAACGAGCTTTCGAAAACTCTGAAAATCATCGACCTTCAGCGCCTTGGCCAGAGGTCGGACCAGGAAGTCCTGAATTCCCAGGAAGGGATCGACATGTCTCTTCACGATCTGTTCAGGGGTTTTCTTCGACACTTCTTCAATCTCGACACCACCCCCAACGCTTGCCATGAGAAGGGGAAGGTTCGCCTGCTTGTCGATCAGGTAGGCCACGTAAAGTTCTTTTTGAACATCGATCAACTCCTCCGCGAGGATCGCCTCGACCGGATAGCCCTTGACTGTGGCGGAGAAGAGATCTCTTATCATGGAGGCCCCTTCTTCCGCCCCTCGGGCGATTCGAATGGCCCCTGCCTTTCCCCGTCCCCCTATGGGAAGCTGAGCCTTGAGAACAGCGGGAAACGAAACCTTCCTGAGGTCCTCGGGGGATATCATCAAGACGCTCTGAGGCACCGGAATCCCATATTCGGTAAGAATCCTCTTCGCCTGAAACTCTAAAAGCCTCATGTATTAGACCTCCACGCTCAACCCTTGTTGCTTGGCCAGGTCAATCCCTCGCCCAGCGGCCTTCAGATTGACCTCCACGAACCGTTCCTTCACGTTCTCCCGGATCGCCGCGTACAGATCCTCTTGTTTAAACATGCCTGTCGCCTGTTGAAGGAAGCCGAGCATCACCATGTTGGCCGAAAGCTTCGCTCCGATTTCGGAAGCCACCTGGGTCGCGGGGACTGAGAGGACCTGGATGTCTTTTCGCACCTCGCCCCAGTCCACAAGTTCAGGATCATACATCAGCGTCCCCCCGGATCTCAGTCGACCGATATACCGGCTATAGGCCGATTGAGACATGGCGATGAGAATATCGGCCTGGTCCGCGACAGGAGAATCGATCGGATTGGCGGAGACGATAACCTCGGCCTGACATTCTCCCCCCCGTGCCTCCGAACCATAGGACTGGGTCTGGCAAGCGTTCAGCCCTGCCTTCGTGACCGCCGCCGCACCCAGGATCACCGACGAAAGGATGATCCCCTGGCCTCCAAATCCACAGAATTGCAAGGTTATGCCCCTCTCACGCATCACGCATCCTCCATATTCCGATAGACCGAACTTCCTTCGAAGACCGGCTCCTCTTTTTCAACGAAGTTTCCTAGGACAAACTTATTCGAAACCTCCTGCTCGGGAAGCTTACTTGCCTCCTCCATTGTGATGGAACACTCCTCGATCCAATCCAGCAACTTGAGCGGGTCTCCGCTCCCGATGGCAGAGCGTCCGAACTGGGTCGGGCACTGACAGACCATTTCAACCAGAGAAAACCCCTTGTGCTGCAGTGCCTTCTTGATGGCCCGGATGGCCTGTGTCGATCGTGAGGTATTCCATCGACTCACAAAGGTGGCCCCCGCAGAAATGGCTACCTTACAAAGGTCAAAAGGCTGCTCCGTATTGCCGTAAGGAGTCGTCGTGCTGACCATCCATTTCGGTGTGGTCGGAGCGACCTGCCCGCCCGTCATCCCGAAGGTAAGGTTGTTGACCACAATCATCGTGACATCCAGATTCCGACGGCATGCGTGGATAAAATGGTTGCCCCCGATGGAAGCCGCATCTCCGTCGCCGGCGAAGATCACGACCTTGAGCTCAGGGTTATGGAGTTTGATCCCCGTCGCCCAGGGCAATGTCCGGCCATGAATGCCGTGCAGGGCCTCCACATTCATAAAGACAGGGATGCGCGCCGTGCAGCCGACGCCGCCGATTCCCACGAGCTTGTCGAAATCGAGTTTGAGGTCATCGGCCGCGCGGACGAAATAGTTGAGAACCTGACCTGCGCCACATCCTGCACAGTAGAAATGGGGTAAGATCCCCGGTCGCAAATATTTTTGGAGAGGGTATACTTTCATCGGATGACCTCCTCAATTGCCTTATAAACTTCTTTCGTTGTATGAACCAAGCCACGGTTCTTCGTCACCCGGACGACCCGGCAAGCGCCGCAGCAGAGCCGTTCGATCTCATAGGCATATCTTCCCACGTTCATCTCCACAGCCAGAACCGTGTCTGCCTGTTCCGCCACCGCCTTGATCTCTTTGTCCGGAACGGGCCAGACCGTATCCAGCTTTAGGAGACCTGCCTTAATCCCATTGGCCCGGGCCTCTCTTACCGCACCCAGAGCAGGACGGCTCTCGCTCCCGTAAGCAATCAGAACAATTTTGGCGTCGTCCAGGAAGTACCCTTCTGTCTGGACGATGTCGTCCCGATGTTTTGCAACTTTTCCCAGAATCCGATCGTACAGATTCTCAAAGACGTCGGGATCCCATTGAATTCCCCCCCATTCATCATGAGGGTTGATGGAGTGAAGAATCCGGTATCCTTCCCCGAACCGGGGAAGGGGCGGGACCCCATCCGGATCTGCCTTGAAGGGAACGAATTTTTCGGGAGGCTGATCCGGCTTCTTCCGATTGAAGATCTCGAGGGCTCCCGGTTCCGGAATCACCAGCTTTTCACGCATCAACGCGATGGTCGTCTCAGAGAGGACCACGACAGGCATCCGGTACTTCTCTGCCAGGTTGAAGGCGCGAACCGTATGATCGAAGAGTTCCTGGACAGAGGCTGGTGCTAGGACGATCATCTCGTGGTCTCCTGCAGCGCCCCAGCGCGCCTGCATCACGTCGGCTTGGGTGGCGAAGTTTTCGCCCCGGCATCGCTGCACGTCCACAATCACACAGGGAATCTCGCCCGCCACGGCATATTCGATCCCTTCCTGCATGTAGTTGTAACCAGCGCTGGCCGTGGCGGTCATCGCCTTCGCACCTGCAAGAGAAGCTCCGGTTATTGAATAGATGGAACAGAGCTCATCTTCACCCTGTAAAAACTTTCCCCCGACTTTAGGCATTCTTTCTGCCATACGCTCAGAGATTTCGTTGGCTGGCGTGATAGGGTATCCGGCATAGAAGTCACAACCGGCTGCCAAGGCCCCCTCCACCACGGCATAGTTGCCCAGCATGAAATGAGTTCCTGTTAATACTCTCCTGTTCTTCTCGCTCATAGTCTCTCCTCTTCCTCTCTCATCTCTTTCGTCAGTTCTCCGTGCTCCTGAAGGGGCTTTCCGTCGATCACGATGGTCGATTCCCGGATGATCAGGTCAATATGACTTTTCGCTTTGACTGTCCCTTCATACTCGATGTTACTGCCTATGCCAATATGACATGTTCCATAAGCCCCCTCATCTTCCATCATGCTTCCTGTAATGGTCGACTGGGGGTTGAGTCCAATACCGAGTTCCGCGATATTGTAGATCCATGGATCGTCAAAATCACTTAGCACCTGGCGGAGGACTTTTGCCTGCCCTCCTCCTTCGATTTCGGTGATTTTTCCCTCTCGAACTGTGATTCGGATCGAATCAGTAATTACCCCGAGGCCGGGCTGTGGAATACTTCCGTCAACAACAAGTATCCCTTCCGTGCTCCCTTCCAGAGGACTCACAAGGGCTTCAATGTTTGGAGGTCCGGCAAAGTCCCCCGGTTGATGCGAAAGACCTGTTTCTGAAAAACCCTTACGACCGGCGATATCCATTCTCAGTTTCGTCCCTCCAGCTGCAGAGACCTCCGCGATTCTCCCATTCGTTAATCGCTCTGCAACCCGTTTCACGATTTTCGCAATCTTGAGGAAGTCTGCGTGAATGCCTCCCTCCTCCAGCATCCGTTCGTTATAATCACCCATGCTGAGAACGCGGGCTCCCCGCTTCCGTGCCTCTTCGGTAGCCGAAGCATGGGTCATGGAAAACTTCAAAGGCATGAAGATCACGTCTGCCTCCGCCATGGCAGCAGCGATGTGAGGAGGAGGTTCCGCCCCATGACCGCTTCGCGGGGTGATCACGGTCAAAACGGTATTCTCCGAGATCTGGAGGGCTGCCATGGCAACCAGTTCACCCACTCGCAATGTCTTTGTATCGGTCAAGACGAGGACCTTTTCACCCGGCTTGACGTTGGCGCAGACTCTGACGATCTTCTCGGCGCCCTTCATCTTTTCCAGATCAGCGAAGGTCATCGCGATTTCCTCCCTAAGTAAGCCTCCATTCTCTTAAAGGCCTCCTGGATATACTCGATCGAGGTGGCATAGGAGAAGCGAAGATATCCCTCACCGCATTCGCCAAAGGCACCACCAGGGACAGTCGCGACATGAGCTTCTTCCAGAAGGGCCTTTGATAATTCTAAAGAAGACTCCTTCAGACGATAGGAGGGGAAGCAGTAGAACGCCCCCTGCGGTGCCCTTTTACATTCGAAGAACTCGGACTGCTCGATTAGTTTCATCATGAGCGCCCGGCGTTCCCTGTATCCCTCCACCATCTGTTTTGCGGCTTGTCGAGAGGCCTCACTTCTCAAGGCCTCAACTGCTCCGGCTTGAGCAAAGGCGGTCACACAGCTCGTCGAGTGCTGGTAGATCTTAATCATTCCTTCCAGGACTTCTTTGGGAGCCGTGACATAACCGAGCCTCCACCCGGTCATGGCATGGCTTTTTGAAAAACCATTCACCGTAATCACATTGTCAAACTCTGATCCCGGGCTATAATGCTCTCCTTCGTAAACCAGGTATTCATAGATTTCATCGGAAAGGACCATCGTCCCATGATCCTTGGCGATCTCTGTGATTTTGCGGGTGGTGGATTTGTCGAAAACCGCACCCGTGGGGTTACAGGGAGAATTGATCACGATGATCTTGACCCGTTTGTTCATGGCCTTTTGAATCTTCTTGATGTCGGGCTGAAATCCCTGTTCTTTGTCGGTTAGCACCCTGACCACGCCAGCTCCTGCAATTCGCGCAGCAGGCTCGTAAGTCACCCAGGCGGGATCCAGGATCATGACGAGATCACCCTCCTGAAGCGTTGCCATGAAGGCAAGGAAAATACCAAACTTCCCACCCGCTGTGACAACGATGTCATCGACCCCGGCTGTGATCCCATTCTCCCGTTTGAACTTCTTAGAAATCTCTTCTCTCAGCGCATAAGAGCCTGCAGTGGGCTGGTACTTGGTATCTCCTGCCATCAAGGCATCGCACGTTGCCTTCTTAATATTGTCCGGCGTGTCGAAACAGGGTTCCCCAACACCGAGGGAAACGATGTCGGTCACACCAGCCTGCTTCATCCGTTTAACCGTGTTGTCCACCTCTTCGGTCGCAGAAGGTTCCAACCTTGCGATCTTCTCTGATAGAATATCCCTTGCCATAATCGTTCCTCCACGAAATTGACAAAGATCCCCCTCGTCTCCCCTCATGAGAAGGGGACAAGAAAAGATCTACTTTTCTCAGTTAGTTCATCTTCTCCAAAAAAGATGGAGGCAACAGCCTCCCTCTTTGCTTCCACAATGGTTGGCCAAAATTCTCTTATAGTCCTTTCACTCAAGGATTCTGCTCGAAAGTCTCCATAAAATCATGTACATTTGTGAGCGACTCCGAGCAGAATTTCCCTGAGCCAGTTTATCGTTTGGACCATGGCGGCAGATTCCAAACGACCTTGGTTTCAGCCATATCCCAGGGCCAGATCACTTTCTGCGCTTTATCTTGGTACTGAGTCACCAGGACTTTGGTGTACATATTCTGGTGTGTTTGGGGATCGAACTTCACACCCTCCCATGGAAGGGCCAGCAACTTGCCCGGTATGTCGGTTTTGAGCAGGGCCTGCCGGATGGCTTCTGGCTCCTTGGAGCCTGCCCGGTTGATGGCATCCATGAGCGTGATAAATCCAATATAGACTCTTGCGGCGATATCGTTGATCCCTGAACCGGCTCCGTAACGTGAAATCAGCATCTCATTGACTTTCTTTGCGATGAGGTTTTTCTGGATGATGACACCTCCCCAGGTCTGCCTTGTCATCACATAATTGGCGTCTACTCCAAGGTTCTGCACAAACCCAGGTTTGTCATGACCGGTTCCATTGGCCAATATCGGAATGTTCACGTCGTACTTCTTATAGGTTTTCTGGAAGAGGATGGCATCTGGATCATAGGAGGCCATGACGATCACTTCCGGATTTGCCCGTTTTACTTTCAACACCTCTGCTTCGACATCGGTCGCTTCATGGGGATAAGTCACTTCGAGGACCACTTCGAATCCAAGTTCAGGAGCCTTCTTCTTCACCACCATGGCGGTATCCTGGCCCCAAAGGGTATCCTCAGCGACCACCGCGATTCTCTTGATCTTATAATCTGGATTTCTGTTCTTTAAATCCTTGAGAAACTGCACCATCGAGCCTACGTAAGACCATTCATCCGGACCGGTCCTGAAGAACCATTTGAAGCCGCGGTTCGTGAGCTTCGGAGAGGAGGATGCTGGATTCAGGTAAACGATGCCATACTGCTCGGCTACCTGGCTCGATGTCTCCGTCACCGCACTTTGATAGGCACCCATAAGCACATCCACCCTCTCGAGGGTAATGAGACGTTCTGCCTCGGACCGGCCAACATCGGGTTTTCCCTCACTATCGGCAATGACCAGTTCGATTTGTGCTCCACCCAGTCTCGGCAGTCCTTTGGACCGGATGATGTCTCCTGGAGAATCGATATCATAACTGTTATTGATCAAGTCGGCATAGAGCTTGAAGGCATCCACATAGATTTTCCCTGTGGCCGCAAGGGGGCCTGTGATCGGGTAGACGAGACCCAACCGGATCTTTTGAGGAGCACCCTCACTTTTCGAGATGGGCCCAAGGACCATCATTCCGACAGCCACGAACATCAATCCAACACTTGCCAATATAATCATCCTCTTTCTCATGCTAAACCTCCTTTCTTCCCCGGATCAGCAAACTTTGCCGACCCATGCCATGAAACACCAAACAAATTTCAGTTACCTTAATCACTCACCTACTCTTCCCGCCATGAATTTATTCAATTCAAAGACGATGCCCCATCAACTTTTAACCCCCGAGATAGAGCTTACGAATATCCGTATTACTCAAGATCTCCTCGGCAGTCCCTTCGGTCCGATTCTTGCCATCTACCAGGAGATACGCATAATCCGAGATCTCGAGGGCCTGCTTGGCATTCTGCTCGACCATAAGGATGGTGATCTTGTTTTTTTGGTTGATCTCGATAATCTTCTCGAATACGAGGTCCCTGATCTTCGGAGACAATCCCGCGCTCGGTTCATCGAGGAGAAGCATTTCTGGATTGAGAATCATGGCCCGGCCCACCTCGAGCATCCGCCTCTGACCACCGCTGAGCGTCCCGGCCCTCACTCTCTCCTTCTCCTTGAGGCCTTCAAAGAGCGAATAGACACGATCGAGATTCTTTTTGAAGTTTTCTGGGTCGTCCTTGATATAGGTTCCCATCTCGAGATTTTCATAGACCGTCATGCTGGGGAAGATGCTGCTCTCCTGAAAGACAAAAGCAATCCCTTTCCTGAGAATCTCGGGCGGACTTTTCCCGGTGATGTCCTCTCCCTTAAAGATCACCTTTCCACTCTTGGGCTTTAACAGCCCGAAGATTGCTCGAAGAGCAGTCGATTTGCCCGCTCCATTTGGACCGATTAAGGAGACAATCTGCCCCTGGGTAATCTTAAAGGAAACCCCTTTCAGAACCAAATAGGCGTACTTGGCATAGGCAACATGCGCATCCTGGACTTCCAGAACAACGTCGTTCATCTGTGCTCACTCTATAGTGAACGTCATTGAAAAGTAGTCATTGCGAGGAGTGACAGCGACGAAGCAATCCCCCGAGATTGCTTCGCTTCGCTCGCAATGACAGTTTGTGGGATGTCAACTTATTTTAGGCGTTCACTATAATTACTTGCCAAAATAGGCCTCCAAGACCTCATCGTTGTTTCGAATCTCTTCGGGGCCACCCTCGGCGATGAGGACCCCATGGTCAAGAACGTAGAGCCTCTGGGCAATCCCCATAATCACTTCCATATTGTGTTCGATCACCAGGAATGTCCTTCCTGATCGATTCAGCTCCAGGATCAAATCTGTAATCTTATTGATTAAGGTGGGATTGACCCCTCCCATGGGTTCGTCTAAAAGGATGACGTCTGGATCCTTCATCAAGGCGGAGGCGAGCTCGAGCAGTTTCTGTTGTCCACCCGAAAGATTCCCCGCAGGCTCTTCGATCAAATGGGTAAGCCCGACAAAGTCAATATATTCTTTCCCGCGGTTCACCAACACATCCGACGTCCTTCTGAAAAGAATATCGATGAGATTCTCGGTTCGATGGGGTTGAGAAAGGAGGACGTTCTGCAAAACGGAGAGTTCACGGAAAGCGCGCGGTATTTGAAAGGATCGATAGAGCCCGCTCTCACAGATCTTCTCCATCGGGTGGCCTGTGATCTCCTTGCCCCTCAGGTAAACGTGGCCTTCATCGGGTGTGTAGAATCCCGAGACACAATTGAAGAACGTCGTCTTACCAGACCCATTGGGCCCGATCAGGCCCACGAGTTCACCCTTCTCCACCTGGAGGGTGACTTTGTTCAGGGCCACCAGTCCCCCAAACTGTTTTGTCAGGCCTTCAACCTTCAACGCCTCCAACTTCCATACTCCTTTCCTGTTCCTTGACCCCGATAAAGCTTCGCCTGATCCGACGAATTAAAGCGACAAATCCATTGGGTTCAACCAGAACAACGAAAATGGCTGCCGCACCAAACAAGATGTAGTTTAGCCCCATGGCCTGACCGCCCAAATAGGCTCGTAAAAACTCGGTTAACGGAAAGACAAAGATGGCACCCAGGATCGGGCCGGATACTGTCCCGAAACCCCCAACGATGGCAATGACAGCGATTAAGATCGAGTTTGACGTGAGCAAAACCGAATCCGGTGAGATGTAAAGAATGTATTGTGCATAAAAGGTTCCTACCATCGCTGTAAAGAAAGCATTGAGGGCAAAGGCCAATTGCTTCAGTTTGAAGGAGGAGATGCCTCTGTTCTTCGCCGCGATCTCATCCTGCTTAACCGCCTTGGCATAAAAACCGAAGCGGGATCGGTCCAGGACATAAATGAAAACGGTGATAAAGACCGCCATGAAGAGCATGATGTAGTAGTAAGGCGTCTTGTTCGACCATTCCATATAGTAAAAGGAACCAATATGAAGGGGTAGTGAAATCCCCTGGGCACCACCCACGAATCGCCAGTTGGCAAAGCAGATCCTCACGATCTCGTTGAAAGCGATCGTGGCCATAGCGAAGTAATGCCCCTGAAGCCTGAGCACCACATAACCCAGGGCCAGACTCACCACAGCGGAAAAGACGCCTCCGATCAACATCCCCAACCAGGGGGTCATGTTTGCCTTTACCAAAAAGAGAGTAGAGGTGTAGGCACCGATGGAAAAGAAGACGGCATTGCCCAGAGCAATCTGACCGGCATAACCCCCGATCAGGTTCCAGGCCTGAGCGAGAACAACATACATTAAGGTAAAGATCAGGATATGCCGGTAATAGGCCCCTTTGATGAACCAAGGAAGGCAGGCTAGGAGGACCAACAAGGCTACCGAAAGTACCCATTTTGTTTGGACCCCTCCCTTTCTTCCCATTGATCCTGCTTTCTCGATCACTTCCATCCCAAGAGTCCTTGTGGTTTTACGACCAGGATCAATATAAATACAGCGAACACCGCGGGCAACTTCATCCAAGGGATCGCATACACTCCCACAATCGTTTCGACCACACCAATCATCAAGCCTCCGAAGAGGGCGCCATAGACACTTCCAAATCCTCCCAGAGCTACGGCCACAAAGGCAAAAAGGCCAAACTTATCACCCACGGTAGGGTAGGTATAAAGGTTCCGACAAAGTACCGCGCCGGCCACGGCAACAAGAGCCAGACTGATTCCCCATGTATAGGCGTACATCTTTTCAATATCCACACCCAAAGCCAGGGCCGCCCTGGGATTGTCTGTCGTCGCCCGGATCCCCTTTCCGACTTTTGAATAGCGGAGGAAAAGATTGAGGAAGACGAAGGTCAAAACACAGATCACACTGGCCACGAGCATCTGCTTATCCAGGAAGAGGTCACCGATCCTGATGACGCCATCGAGAAAGGAGATCTTGACGGTCCGAAAGGTCGGCTTGGCGATAAAGAACATGATATAGTTGATGAGGAATTGGAGACCAACGGTGGTGAAGATCTGAAGGAGCATCGAGGCGTTCATAATTCTTGCGATGATGGCCTTGTAAGTAATCACCCCAAGAATATAGAGAAGCATGGCCGCGATGGGCATGGAGAGGAGCGGGTCAAAACCGACCAAGACGTTCATTGCATAACAGAAGTACATGGCGAGCATGAGATAACTTCCGTGGGCGAAGTTGACGAGCTCCATGATCCCCCAGATCAGCGTCAATCCCACGGCGATCAGCGCATAGATTGTGCCCACAAGCAGTCCTGAAACGATCGATTGCAATAGCATCTGTTTCTCCTACGCCTGACTCTTGATTCTCTTCTTAACAAAATGTTTGCTCAGACGCCAGGACAAGAAAAGCTTCTCCTCCTTCGGGGAAAAGTAGAACAATCCCTCATCCCCAAAAAGAGGGACGAACAACGGCACTCTTCCCGATCCATTGTGCCTACCTGCCTTCCAACTGTCTGCAGGCGGCAGGCAGGGCTTTCATAATGAAGATTTAAATCTCCGTCCCGTCTTTAATGTTTCCAGGCTGGCAAGGGCCAGACCACCCCGGTTTCCACAATTCTCCAGGGCCAGATGGCCTTCAACTTTCCACCTTGCCATTGGGTTATCATGGGCTTGCCATGGATGTTCTGCCCGGTTTGATCAAACCTGACTCCTTCCCATGGAAGGGAAAGATAGCTGCCGGAGATATTCGTGTTGACGAGGGCCTGCCGGATGGCCTCTGGATCGGTCGATCCTGCCCTATTGATCGCATCTATGAGGGTCAGGAATCCGATGAAGACGCGGCCCTGGCTTTCGCCCATGCCTTCTTTATTTCCACGGGCTTTAAGCAACTCGTCCACTTGTTTGGCGACTGGAACGGTTCTGAGCATCGATTCCGACCAAAGGTCACGGGTCATGACAAAATCGGCATCTGCACCCAGACTCGTAAAGAAGATCGTATCTTTGTGCCCCGTGTTGTTCGCCACGATGGGAATCCGGACATCGTACTTCTTAAAGGTCTTCTGGAACAAGATGGCATCGGAGTCATAGGAGGACATGAAGATGACATCCGGTTTTGCCCCCTTGAGTCGCACTACTTCAGCCTCTACATTGGTCGCCTCATGAGGATAAGCGATATCTAAAACCACCTTCATCCCAAATTCAGGAGCCCTTTTCCGGATCACCTCTGCCGCATCCTGTCCCCATTGCGTGTCCTCACAGACCACAGCGATGGTTTTAATCTCCACTTTCTTCTTTTCACTCAGGTCCTTCAGGAACTCTAAGATGGTGCCCACAAAGATCTCATCATGGGGTGTGGTCCTGAAGAAATACTTGAAACCCCGCTGCGTGAGCTTGGGTGAGGAAGAGTTGGTGTTTACCATCGGCATCTTATACTGTTCAGCAACCTGGCTGATCGTGACGGTTACGCCGCTCATCACTGTCCCCAAGAGGGCATGGACTTTGTCGACCGTTATGAGACGCTCAGCGGCTGCCCGACCCACATCGGGTTTTCCTTCATCATCTGCCATGATGAGGCGGAGCTTCGCCCCCTTGAGGTTGGGAAACCCCTCGGAGCGAAAAATATTTCCCGGAGAGTCGATGTCAAACTTCTTGTTGACCAGATCCACCCCGAGATCGGTGACAGACTTACAGAGATTCCCAAGGTAGGGGATCGGTCCGGTCAGTGGCCAGATCACACCCACCCGGACTTCCTTGACGTCCTGGGCCCAGACGAATGAGGATAATCCAAAGACGCAACTCATCATCCCTGCAACAATAATAAGCTTCTTCAAATGTTCCATCCCTCTTCTGTCCATATGCCTTTCCTCCTTTCACAAAATATTTTCCTTTTCCATCAGGATTTCCTGATTCCTACGACCCCCCCTTTCCAGACGGTACCCCGTCTATTTGGAATGTCGCAACACTCTCCCTGACATGGCCCCCGTGTGCTCCCCCCTCTTTACTATGACGGTACCATTCGTAATGACAAACTCAATCCCTTCCGGGTACTGATGGGGGTCCGAAAAAGTTGCTCTGTCGATGACACTGACCGGATTAAAGATCACAATATCTGCATACATCCCTTCCCGGATGAGACCTCGATCTTTGATGCCAAGAAATCGCGCGGGAAGTGAGGTCATCTTGCGAATGGCTTCTTGCCAGGTGAAAAGCTTCTTCTCCCGCACATATTTACCGAGGACGCGCGGGAAAGCACCATAACTTCTCGGATGTGGTTTCCCTTGTCCGAGAATACCGTAGGGAGCGAGGGCATAACCGTCCGATCCGATCATGGTTACAGGATGTCTAAACACCATTTGGAGATAAGTATCGTCGAGATTCATCACATCTGGAATTACCACCGGTACATCTCCTCCTTCTTCAATCAACAGGTCGAATATAAATTCAAAAGGGTCCTGCCAATCCGGTTTTGCCTCGGCCAAGGATTTTCCTGCCAAACCCTTATTTTTATCTACACTGCATTCGCAAATGATCACTTTCTCCCAGCAGTGCTGCCAGCCTAAGTCTCTCACATAGCTCTGATAACCAGGAACAAGACCTGGTTCCATCATCTCGCGGACCATCCTCTCTCTCAGTTTCCGATCCTTGAGCCTTTCGATGAGTGTCTTGGGTCCACCTTCATGCACCCAGAGGGGGAGGAACAATCCTAAGCCGCCCTGGCCCGCCAGATACGGATACATATCCAGTGTGACATCCATCCCATTCGAAACGGCTTCATCCACCATGGAAAGCGTAAACACGACCTTGGGGGCGTTCGCATCGCCCATGCCCTTGTGGTGATGAACGTGGAGAGGGACTCCAGATGCTTGGGCAACCTCAAGGGCCTCCATGAAGGCTGCAATCATCGTGTCTCCTTGACCCCGGATATGCGTATTGTAGATACCTCCTCGCTCTTTGACCACTTTGCACAATTCCGTCATCTCGTCCTGATCCGAAAAAGAACCTGTGGGGTAAATTAAACCGGAGGTCATCCCCCATGCCCCATCGTCCAGTGCCTCCTGGAGAACATCCTTCATCTTCTCCATCTCCGCCTTTGAAGACTTTCCCCTTTTGTATCCCATGACCACGCCACGGATGTTGGAATGGCCCACCAGCGGAACCACATTGAGGCTGATCCCTTTCTTTTCAAGCTTGTGGAGATAATCTCCCATAGTCGTCCAATTCCACTCCAGCTTATTAGGCATGATTGACTTGGACGGCCTGTAGTCTCCGCCTATAGGCGCAGCAGAGAGTCCGCAATTTCCCACTCCAACGGTGGTGATGCCCTGCCTGATCGTGCTCTCTGCCTTCGGGTTCTCCAAGAGATAACCGTCTGAGTGGCTGTGGATATCGATGAAACCAGGCGATACGATGAGTCCAGTCGCATCGACCACCTCCTTCGCCTCGCTGGAGTCGATACTGCCAACCTTGATGATCTTGTCTTTCCTAATAGCGACATCCGCCCGCACCCAGGGCATAAAAGGATCAGGATCTCCTTGCCCATCGATGACGTTTCCATTCTTGATCAAAAGATCGTAGCTCATGTCTTGCTCCCATCTCTTAGGATGTTCTTGCTTCTGGCCTATTATTCTCCCAGCGGTAAACTCCGGAAGAATCCTTGATGAGTTGGGTTAAACCGAGTTTCTCGAGGGTATCCCCTCGAGGCAAGCCCTGTTCGTTCCAGCCATGGATTTCATAGTTCTTGTCTAACATCCGGTCGAATTCTTCTCGACGCATCACCTCTCCCCTATAGGGCCCTGATTTGATCGGTTCACAAAAGAATCTTTCAGGCGGGTAATCATTCTTGCGATCAAATCCAGCATAAACAGCATTAGACAAACGCTCAAGGGTATGGATCCTTTCGCCGGTCTCCATCAGTTCTGATGCCTCCACGTCCCATCCTGTGCCTGCCCGCACCAAACCTGCCAGGTCCTCTTCATCCAGAAGATCCGGCCCCTCCCAAACGGTCACAAAGAAACACACTCCCAAGCTATTGAGGACCGAGTGAAACCTCTCAAAATAGGCGACAAGTTCTGCTTTTCCCTCATAAGTGACAGGAGAAAATCGGCCGGAGGAAAACTCAACGATTGGAGACCCGCTACAGTGACCGCCGCCCCTCGTTGAAAGGGCTGCTCCCAAGGCATATCCCTTCGGTATCCGCATATCTTCGTAGAGGTCCTGTCCCTTCATGCTGACAGCAAGGTCTTGGGACCCTCGACCGATCATTTCGGAGGCCCTCATCACCCCTTCAGCCAGAATATCTCCTAAACCCTGTCGATAGGCCATTTGGTGAATGAGGGTTACCAGGACTTCATGGTTGCCCCATGTGAGTTGAAGGCCACCGGTATCCCTTTCGGTCAGTATTCCTTTTTCATAGCACTCAAAAGCCCACGCGACGGATTCCCCAACCATATCAATATCCATGCCATATTCGTTACACAGAAGATGCGCTTTGATAATGGCAGGTGCATATCGGATGTCCAGCTTTGTTCCAAAATCCTGAATCGTGTTGGCCTGAACCGACTCCCCCTGGATCCCGGCGTACGGTCCATCATCGACACGAAACTCCTGCCGACATGAAACAGGGCACCCCTGGCAGTGGAACCTTTTTTGCTCGTATGCGGCGAAAGCCTGCTCGTCGATGCCTTCAAGGCTTGGCATCGAACCATCTTGGAAATGCCTGAAGGCCACCGCAGAAACAGCATTCTTGCCCTTTATCCCGGCTTTGGTCCCCCACGTGCTGAGTTTCATACTGGCTGCCGATCGTGTAACTTTCGACCAAGCCTTTCGACAGAGGTCCTCAAATTCTCTAGGTTCAGCAACTTTTAACACGCCATTTCCACGGACCACGATGGCTTTCAGGTTTTTGGAGCCCATGATGGCGCCGACGCCACACTTCGCCGCAGCTCTGCTCCTGTTAACCATTATAGAGGCACCCCTCACACGGTTCTCTCCAGCGGGTCCAATGGAGGCTATATGAATCCCCTCTCCCATCTCCTTAACCAAATGATCCACTGTTTCTGAGGTCGTCGTTCCCCAGAATTCCTCCGCGTCTTCAATCCCGATTAGATGGTCTTCGATTCGCAAATAAACTGGAGATTTCGCTTTGCCTACGACAATGATCGTTCCATAGCCCGCGCGTTTCAGTGCGGGTGAAAACCCTTCGCCGACGTTTGCCGATCCAACTCCGTTTGAAAAATAATTCTTGGTGTCGATGCTGAGTCGTGTCGCACCGGGGACAGACGTTCCGCTCAGAAGTCCTGCTCCGAAGAGAAGGGGGTTTTCCGGATCCAAGGGAGATATATTAGGTTCGAGAAACTTATACAGGTGGTATTGATTTAGACCTCGGCCTCCCAGAAACCTTCGATAGACCTCTGGATCTACCTCGACTGTTTTCACCTCCCTGGTGGTAAGATCCACTTTCAGCACACGTCTGTTCAAATCATTTAAGTCCGACATGCTTACTTTGCTTGTTTCTTAACCCCTCTTATTCAAAGGGCTCAAGGATTCCCTTTATATCTCATCATCTCCTGGAGGGTCCGAAACTCCGCATTTAACAAATGTTGGCGCACCCTCTTTTGAGCCTCGTCTACGTCTTCCTGAAGCATGGCCTGAATGATCGCTCGATGTTCCTGGGTGATGGCATGCATCATGTGGTTCGGCCTTGCTTTAGAGGTTGCTTCAACAAAAGTCCGAATCCGCATGGATCGACTGCTTACAAGCGCAAACACTTCCCGAAAGAGCTTATTTTCTGTTGCCTGCAAGAAAAGCTCATTCAGCTTGAGGTCTACCTCGACATACTTGTCGTGATCAAACGCGTCGGCAGGTGTCTGGATAACCTTTTTCACCAATTCATCAACTTTTTGTAACATCTCCTTCAGTTGAGGGGTCTTTGAAAGGGCTTCGATCACCAGGCCGGCCGCATAAGGTTCTATCATTTTTCGCACCTCATAGACCTGGCGAACCTCCTCTTCCGTTATGTTGGCAATTTGCGGTTTCTTGTGGGGCTCATAGTCAACGAGTCCCTCTGCTTTCAGCATGACCAAGGCTTCCCTAACAGGGGTCTCGCTGATTCCCAAATCGGCTGCCAATTTCCTGATAGTGATGTTGTGTCCAGGCAGGAGTTCATTTTTAAGAATTTGATCCTTTATAGCTTTGTAGGTCTGTTGACGCAGGGTCCTTATGTCAATGCTGGAAAGCATAATACCAATTTTACGAGTTTATGCGGCGATATTGATTTTACGACCCCATAAAATGCTATACTATATATTCTATACCAAAATAAAAATGTCAACAAAAAAATTCCGGGAAGGAGTTAACTGGTTTCCTTCCACTCAAATTACGACAAACTATTGGAATTCATGAGATGAGAAAAGAAGCGGAGAAGAATGGATTTTTGAAATCAGTACCCTATTTTTCTATCCACCAGGCCTGATAAGGGCTCGCCCTTTTTCCATTCTTCCATAATTGGCAATAAATTCTTCACAGATCTCATTAAGTTATCTCATTCCTAAACATGAGGAGTGATGACCACATTCTCCAAACTCCAGAGTTCGCTCTCAATGGGCAGGGGTTCCGTCTCAAAGACATCAAGCACTGCTCTTATTTTTCCAGTCTTGAGGACTTTTATCAATGCCTTTTCATCGATCGTGTTTCCCCTCCCGAAACTGAAAAAAACGGTCCCCTCCTTCATCAAACCAAATTCCCTCTCTCCCACAAGGTGATAAGTCTCGGGAGTGAGCGGAAGGGCAGCGACCAGGTAATCGACGAAAGGAATCATTCTTCCCAGATCTCCAGGTCCAAACACCTGATCCACATTTTCCACCGGTCCTGGAATTCTTTTTACTCCGAGGACATCCATCCCGAACTGTTTCCCTCTTTTCGAAATTTCCTTTCCCACGGAGCCCAAACCCAAAACCCCCAACACCTTGCCCTTTAACCGCTTGGGTCTCACCCGATCCCAAATTCGGTTCCTCTGGTCTTCCAAATGTTTCGGAACGTTTCGACCAAAATAGAGAAGATAAGCGAAGATATATTCAGCCATCATCTCACCATAAACTGTTGCTTTGGTGAGAGTGATTGTTTCGGGAAGACAAGGATTTTTCACGAGGTCTTCATTTCCTGCTGCCATTGAGGAAAACCAGCGCAGGCGATTGGCCCGTTTTAAAAGTTCGTCGGGGATTTGCCATGCGAGAATAATCTCGGCCTTCTCAATGGAATTCAGTGCTTCCTCTGGCTGAACGGCGGAATGAATTTCCAATCGTGGCAATCTTTTGGAAAGGATCTCTTCATAGACCTTTGAATCAGAATGGTATATGAGAAGTCGATGGGGCATAAATTTCTAAAGTGAAGTACCCCGCAGCAGAGCTGCGGGGCATCTAATTCTCTAAAAAACTTTCCTCCCCCTTGTCGAAGATCCCGCTGAATTATGGCGGGGATGGGGGAGGATTAAGGTGGGGGTGATGATAAGATCATTTCCCCCTCACCCTAACCCTCTCCCCCCAGGGGAGAGGGTAGGCCATTCATCCCCCCAGCAGAGCTGGGGGGTATTCTGGCATATTTTGATAAATTTCAATCCCGCCAAGGCGGGACCCAATGTCAAATGAAATTCAAAGCTCAAAATTCAAATATTAAATTTAAGTTTTCTCATTTGTCATTAATTTGAACTTTGAAAACTTTGTCATTTGAAATTACTAATCAGTCCATAATTGTATGGATGCCGAAGACTAAATCCCTCCTCCCTCCCTTTACGAAAGGGAGGAATTCCCCTCTTTGGAAAAGAGGGGTTAGGGGAGATTTTCAGAAGAATATGTCTAATCAATTATGGACTCCTTAGTAATTGTGTTGTCTTCCTTTATATCCCAGGAGGAGCGAAAAAATCAATTTGATTTGACAAACCGAATCGGCCCAAATAGAATGAAGCTCGTTACTGACGTTTCTTGTAGCGAGATCTTAATAATCCCCCCTTGCCCCCCCTTTTGCAAAGGGGAAGGTGTGAAAAAATCGGGCACATGCTTGAAACGAAAAGGACGGGTGGATTGGAGAAGCTTTAGACCTGCCTGCGCGTAGCCGCTTCGGCGAAGGCAGGGCGCAACC
>Ga0315278_10000188_pt1 | contig 55506 bp, 44 predicted proteins | sample YL17G06_0_MG_FD_203880 | JGI IMG/M metagenome (GOLD analysis project Ga0315278, IMG submission 203880) | Sediment microbial communities from Yellowstone Lake, YNP, Wyoming, USA - YL17G06_0 | ecosystem: Environmental > Aquatic > Freshwater > Lake > Sediment | place: USA: Wyoming | collected... | reverse complement strand
CCTGTGGGAGGTGGAGAGCGGCCGGTGCCTCCGCGTCCTGGAAGGCCACACCGATACTGTCAACAGCGTGGCCTTCAGTCCGGACGGGCGGCGGGCCCTCTCCGGGGCCGATGACAACACCGTCCGCCTGTGGGAGGTGGAGAGCGGCCGGTGCCTCCGCGTCCTGGAAGGCCACACCGATACTGTCAACAGCGTGGCCTTCAGTCCGGACGGGCGGCGGGCCCTCTCCGGGGCCGATGACAACACCGTCCGCTTGTGGGAGGTGGAGAGCGGCCGGTGCCACCGCGTCCTGGAAGGCCACACCGATATTGTCATCAGCGTGGCCTTCAGTCCGGACGGGCGGCGGGCTCTCTCTGGGGCCCGCAATGGCGCGGCCCACACCTGGGATCTCCCGTCGCTCATCGCCCCAGCCGGCGAGCCGGCTTCCGCTCTCCGGCCGCCGGCCGTGGCCACGGATGAGGTGCAGTACATGAACGCCAAGGTTCTCCTTGTCGGGGAGGGTAGCGTAGGTAAGACGGGGCTCTCCATGCGGCTGGCGGGGGATGCCTGGACCTCCACTGACTCGACCGTCGGCGCCTGGGCCACCCAGTTGAAGCTGCCGGTCTCGTCCGATGCGGGGGCTGAGCGAGAGATCTGGCTCTGGGATTTCGGCGGACAGGCTGACCAGCGGTTGATTCACCAACTCTACATGGATGAAACCGCCCTGGCCGTACTGGTCTTTGACGGTTCGAAGGAAGATCTCTTCGAGACCCTGGACCAGTGGGACTACAGTCTTACTCGCACGGCGCGCAAGGGTTTCGAGAAGCTTCTCGTGGCCGGCCGAACCGACGCCTGCGGCCTTCGCTTCGACCGAAGTCGGATCGAAGCCTTCGGAGAGGAGCGCCGGTACCGGGGCTTTCTGGAGACGAGCGCGAAGCAGAACCGGGGCTGCGAGGAACTGCGGGAAGCCATCGTCACCGCCATTGACTGGGACGAGATTCCCTGCCGCACCACGAGGAGGCTTTTCCGGCGACTCAAGGACGAGATCGTCCGGCTGAAGGACGAAGGCCGGGTCTTGATGCGGTTCAACGAACTACGCGCGACCCTTCAATTGAGGCTGTCAGGTGAGTTTGAGCCGTTCGCCGACGAGGAACTTCGTACCGTCCTGACCCTCTTGGCCGGTCCCGGCGTGGTATGGGAGTTGAAGTTCGGTAGTCTCGTACTACTGCAACCGGAGCGGATCAACGCCTACGCGCAGGCCGTCATCAGCACGTTGCGGGAGGACAAGCGTCAACTCGGTTGCCTAGCGGAGGAGCGGGTGCTCAAGGGCGAGTTGGTCTATGAATCCTCGATGGCGCGGCTTGAGGGTGATGATGAACGCTTCATTCTACTAGCGATGCACGAGATTCTGGTCGAGCGTGGACTCTGCCTGCGGCAGCCGACCAGCCAGGGCAACCTTCTGGTCTTTCCGAGCTACTACCGTCGTGAACGGCCGCAACGGCCTGAGTTCCCCTCGGTGCTGGTGAGCTACCGTTTCAAGGGCTTCCTCGACGAGATCTACGCCACTCTGGTGGTTAGCCTCCATCACACTGCCGACTTTGATCGGGACGAGTTCTGGGAAAGCGCCGCTGATTTCAAGACCCCCGCCGGAAAACAACTCGGCGTAAGGTTGACCCGCCGCGGGCCGGGGGAAGGCGAACTGGAAGTGTACTCCGAACCGGGAGTCCAGATGGACATGAAGATCATCTTCAGCAAGTACGTTCACGAGCACCTGCTGCGCCACGCCCGGGAGGTCGTGAGGCTAAGGCACTATAGCTGTCCCCATTGCGGTACACCGGTAGAGAACCGGGCCGTGGCTATGAAGCGACTAGACGGGTGGCTGCAGGGTCGAACACCGGAGTCCGTTGTCCGCATCCGAGAAGATACAGAGTCGCCGGTGATCAGATGCGTGAGTTGCGATGAGTGGGTCCCTCTCTGGGATGACATGGAGCAGTATTTCGCTGGTCCAGAGGTTCAGCGGCAAGTCCGCGACCGGCAGGACGAGTCCAGAATCGTCCTGGACAATGAGAGCAAGGAACGTGTGCTGGTTGGGGAAGTGATGTCGACCGTGGCCCTGGCCGGCCAGATCTGCCGTGAGATCACCGTCAGCGACCACGGTATCGACATGGAGATCGAGTTCAAGGACAAGAACAACGAACCCACCGGCAAGAGAGTGTACCTGCAGCTCAAGTCCGGGGATTCCCATCTCCAGAAGCGTGGACAAGACGGCGAAGGTGTCTTCACCATCAAGAACCAGCGTCACGCGCGTTACTGGATGGAGCAGGCGTTCCCCGTGTTCCTGGTCATCCGCGATTCCCAGGGCACGGCGCGCTGGATGGAAGTACGCGACTGGCTCAAGAGGGAGACCGCCGACGGTACGAAGCAGGTCAAGCGCTTTGTGTTCAATGGTGAGCGGTTCGACGTCATGAGCGTACGGCGATGCCGAGAGAAAGCACTTGCGGAAGGTGCCGGGTAAGTCAACACAACTCCGGTAACGGGGGTTCAGTGCCGGCTGAGGACACCGGTGAGAACCCCCGGGGTGCCTGGCGAGGCCTTGGAAGAGCAGTGCCCGGATGGCAGCATCCTCAGTACGACAGTTGAGTCGTCTTCTCCCTTGGAGGAGTTGACGGTCGAGGTCGCCCACTTGCGAAAACCTCCACGCGACGGCGGGTAAATCCTTAGGGCCGCTGGGCCTGGGGGGGAGCTAATGCCTGACCCCTAGGAGACTCGACCGATCCTCAATGGGCTGTCGGGGGAGTGACGCCTTCAACCCCAGTCGCGCCAAGTCATAAGCCCTCACACGCACCAACGCCCACCCAAGCTCTCAGGTTGTGCAGCCGCCTAACCAGCGGCTCGAGCGGACGCAGCTTGGCTCGGCTTATCTCACGGTGGCCTCGTACCGCCGCCGCTCAGGCGCTAACCGTTAGCGTGTGCCGTGAAAGGTGACGCGTTCTTGCAGGTGCAAGTCCTGCTGCATATTCCGGCCAATCCGTCCACTCGTTCCGGCTGAAGCCGTCCAGTCATTCCAGCCGAAATCGTCCGGCCGTTCCGGGCCAAACCGTCCACATGTGTCACGCGTCACGCAATTCCCCAGGTGTAGCCACCGGCTGTGAACTCCCCGATAGCAGCGGTTGAGAGATCCCCGGAAACAGCGGAAAGAAGTCCCCACCCCGCGAATCCGGCACCGAAGACGACCAGGTCCGAGGTGCCAAGATGGTGCGGGGTGAGGAAAGGTTGGATATCAGATGATTATTCCGCCTGAACCCGTCCACCCACTCCGACTGAACCCGTCCACCGAGTCCGATCTGCGACCACGCAGGCAGGGGTTGGGGGTTCTCCACTTTTCGCCGGAATCAAAAACCGGCGTTCCTCACGCCGGTTCTCCCCCAGACCTCTTCTTGCCTACCCGGTCAAAGACTATGAGAAAGACACTTCACCTTCCGGCCAGGGAATGTGAGAGGCTACAGCAAGGACGCTGTACAGGGGTAGTGTCCCGTCAAGTGGTGTAGATTGCCCCGCGTGATTCTGTTGTCATGGTCTGCTTAGTACTAGCTCGCGGCGATCACGGCGTCCGGCGGGGCCAGTTGAGGTAATCCGCCGGGCTCCGGGGGCGCGGCCATGGACTCGGCGCTGAAGTAGCGCCGGCCAACGGCCCATTCGTCGTTCTGCTCCATGAGGAGGGCGCCCACGAGTCTTAGGACAGCCATCCGGTTGGGGAAGATGCCCACCACGTTTGACCGCCTCTTGATCTCCTTGTGGAGCCGCTCCAGAGGGTTCGTGGAATGGAGACGCCGGCGGTGAACCTCGGGGCACAGGTGAGCCAACACGTCCTCCTCGGCTTGGGACAAAAGGGCCGCCGCCTTGGGGTAACGCTTCTCAAGAGTCGCCACCACCCGACGGAGCTGCCCCTTGGCCCCGGCCAGGTCGGACTGAACGAAGATCGTCCGGACCAGGGCGGCCACCATCGGCTGTGCGGTCTTGGGCACAAGGGCCAGCAGGTTTCTCATGAAGTGCACCCGACATCTTTGCCAGCTTGAGCCGGCGAGGGTCCGCGAGATAGCGTTCTTCACCCCCACATGAGCGTCGCTAATGACCAGTTTCACACTCCGGAGACCTCGCTCCACCAGGCTGCGGAGGAAGGCCAGCCAGAAGGCCGCGTCCTCGCTGGGACCGATGTCAAGGCCGAGGACCTCCCGTTCACCGTCCTCGCGGACGCCGATGGCCACAACCAGAGCCATGCTCTGCACCCGGCCATCCTCACGAACCTTGACGTAGGTGGCGTCAAGCCACAGATAGGTTACCGGAACCTCCAGAGGCCGCTCCAGAAAGGCCCGGACAACCGTATCGAGCTCCTGGCACACCCGGGACACCTCGCTCTTGCTGATCCCGTCAAGACCCATGGCCTTGAGTACGTCGTCCATCCTCCGCGTGCTCACCCCGTGGACGTAGGCCTCCTGCACGACACACAAGAGAGCGCGCTCCGCCCGACGCCGCGGCTCCAAAAACTCGGGGAAGAAACTCCCCTCCCGGAGCTTGGGGATCTGCAGATCGATGCGTCCAACTCGGGTGTCCCACGGACGGCTCCGGTAACCGTTGCGGTAGGTCGACCGTTCCGCCGACCGCTCGTACGGTTCCGCCCCGATCTGTCGGCTAGCGTCGATCTCCACCAAAGCCTGGGTCAGGGCCTCGACCCCCTCACGCAGGAAATCCGCGTCTCCGGAAAACCCCATCTTGCCTAAAACCTCGAGAAGTGCCATTCTGTCCTTGGCCACCACGTCTGGTTCCTCCTCAGCGTTCGGATTGCAGACCTAACGCTTAGGAACCACGCGGTGGCCTCTTGCGTCAAGACCATCCGGCCGAATCTACACCACTACCTGGGACTCTAACAGTACGGGGCTATCGGTACACGGCTCGGCGGTAGTGTCCCGTCAAGTGGTGTGAATTGCCCCGCGTGATTCTGTTGTCATGGTCTGCTTAGTACTAGCTCGCGGCGATCACGGCGTCCGGCGGGGCCAGTTGAGGTAATCCGCCGGGCTCCGGGGGCGCGGCCATGGACTCGGCGCTGAAGTAGCGCCGGCCAACGGCCCATTCGTCGTTCTGCTCCATGAGGAGGGCGCCCACGAGTCTTAGGACAGCCATCCGGTTGGGGAAGATGCCCACCACGTTTGACCGCCTCTTGATCTCCTTGTGGAGCCGCTCCAGAGGGTTCGTGGAATGGAGACGCCGGCGGTGAACCTCGGGGCACAGGTGAGCCAACACGTCCTCCTCGGCTTGGGACAAAAGGGCCGCCGCCTTGGGGTAACGCTTCTCAAGAGTCGCCACCACCCGACGGAGCTGCCCCTTGGCCCCGGCCAGGTCGGACTGAACGAAGATCGTCCGGACCAGGGCGGCCACCATCGGCTGTGCGGTCTTGGGCACAAGGGCCAGCAGGTTTCTCATGAAGTGCACCCGACATCTTTGCCAGCTTGAGCCGGCGAGGGTCCGCGAGATAGCGTTCTTCACCCCCACATGAGCGTCGCTAATGACCAGTTTCACACTCCGGAGACCTCGCTCCACCAGGCTGCGGAGGAAGGCCAGCCAGAAGGCCGCGTCCTCGCTGGGACCGATGTCAAGGCCGAGGACCTCCCGTTCACCGTCCTCGCGGACGCCGATGGCCACAACCAGAGCCATGCTCTGCACCCGGCCATCCTCACGAACCTTGACGTAGGTGGCGTCAAGCCACAGATAGGTTACCGGAACCTCCAGAGGCCGCTCCAGAAAGGCCCGGACAACCGTATCGAGCTCCTGGCACACCCGGGACACCTCGCTCTTGCTGATCCCGTCAAGACCCATGGCCTTGAGTACGTCGTCCATCCTCCGCGTGCTCACCCCGTGGACGTAGGCCTCCTGCACGACACACAAGAGAGCGCGCTCCGCCCGACGCCGCGGCTCCAAAAACTCGGGGAAGAAACTCCCCTCCCGGAGCTTGGGGATCTGCAGATCGATGCGTCCAACTCGGGTGTCCCACGGACGGCTCCGGTAACCGTTGCGGTAGGTCGACCGTTCCGCCGACCGCTCGTACGGTTCCGCCCCGATCTGTCGGCTAGCGTCGATCTCCACCAAAGCCTGGGTCAGGGCCTCGACCCCCTCACGCAGGAAATCCGCGTCTCCGGAAAACCCCATCTTGCCTAAAACCTCGAGAAGTGCCATTCTGTCCTTGGCCACCACGTCTGGTTCCTCCTCAGCGTTCGGATTGCAGACCTAACGCTTAGGAACCACGCGGTGGCCTCTTGCGTCAAGACCATCCGGCCGAATCTACACCACTACCTGGGACTCTAACGGCTCGGCGATGGCCAATCTTCACAACTGTGGCGCAAGGTCCCGATAGCTTTTCACGGCCTTTTGGGTCAAAGTCGGGAGGACTCGGCCGGCTTGGCGGCGGCTCCCCCCTCTTCCCCCCGCATGTTCTCGAAAGCGGCGCCCAACCATGATAGACCGATGAGAGGGAGCAAGTGACACGGCCGAAGAAATCAGAGCGATAGAAAGGAGGTAGTGAAGAAACGAAATGAAAGCTCTAACAAGAACCCTGCTGATTGTCGGTGGCACGCTCTGTGTGGCGTTAGGCATTCTCGGGATGTTCTTGCCTGTGCTGCCCACCACTCCCTTTCTGCTTTTGGCCGCTGTCTGCTACGCTCGCAGCTCAAAGCGGTTTTATGACTGGTTAATGACCAATCGCTGGTGTGGAGCATACATCCGAAACTACCGAGAAGGGAGGGGCATAACCCTCAGGCAGAAGGCACTCACAATTTCGCTGCTGTGGCTAACGATTGGCTACACGGTCTGGTTTGTCTTGTCGCTATGGTGGGTAAGACTGATCTTGCTTGGTGTTGCCGGCGGCGTTACCTTTCATCTGATAAGGATGAAGACACTCAAACCGGAGTGAGCAGGGGCCCGCGTTCCCTCGCCGAATCCCGGTAGGCAAGACTTTCCAGGGCCGCTGAGTTCCCAGCCGTTAGGCCTCCAGGAATAGCCATGGGAGTTTTCGATAGGGGGACCTTGAGCATGACTACACAACGCTATTCTGTCACCCCGCACCCCATCCAGACCCTCCTTTCCTGGGTCCAGTCGGGGGAGATCGCTATCCCGGAGATCCAGCGCCCTTTCGTCTGGGAGGCGACCAAGGTCCGCAATCTGCTGGACTCGCTCTACCAGGGCTATCCGATCGGCTATCTGATCGCCTGGCGAAATCCCACGGTCAAGCTCAAGGATGGCACGCCGGCCGCCGGAAAGCGCATACTCATTGATGGCCAGCAGCGGGTTACGGCGCTGATGGCGGCGCTGCTCGGCCGCGAGGTGCTGACCAAGGATTACGAGACCGTCCGCATCCGTATCGCCTTTCACCCGCGGGAGGAGCGCTTCGAGGTCGCCAATCCGGCCATCCGAAAGGACGTGGCCTGGATCGAAGACGTGGCTGAGGTTTTCGCGCCTGCGACGAGTGTCTATCGGCTTGTCGGGAACTACTGTTCAAAGAACCCGGGGGTGTCACAGGACGCCGTATTCGCAAGCATCGAAAAGCTACGCGGGGTCGTCAACAATCCCGTCGGTGTGATCGAACTGGCCGACGACCTCGACATCGAGACCGTTACCGAGATCTTCATCCGGGTGAACTCGGCCGGAACCGAGCTTTCGCAGGCCGATTTCGCCATGTCGAAGATCGCGGTCAATGAGACCTACGGCGGGAACCTCCTGCGCAAAGCGATCGACTACTTCTGTCACCTTGCGGTATCGCCTGAGTTCCTGCCCACTATCCAAAAGAACGACAAGGCTTTTGCCGCCTCGGAGTTCCTGCCGCAGATTTGCTGGCTCAAAGACACAAACGACGATATCTACGACCCAACCTACAACGACATGCTGCGCGTGGCGTTCACCTCCGAGTTCCGGCGTGGCAAACTACAAGATCTAGTGGCGCTGCTCTCGGGCCGCAACTTCGAGACCAAGCAGTTCGAGGAGGCCATCGTCGAGGAGTCCTTCGCTCGGCTCAAGAAAGGTATCCTCGCCTTCATTAACAAGACGCACTTCGAGCGGATTACGATGATCCTGCGCTCGGCGGGTTTCGCGACGAGCGAGCTGATCGGCGGTCGTAACGCCGTCAACTTCGCCTACATTCTCTACCTGCGCGGCCGGACGGAGGGGATGCCCGCGGCCGACCTCGAGCGGCTGGTGCGGCGCTGGTACGCCATGTCCGTGCTCCGCGGGCGCTACACCGGCAGCCCAGAGACCGCCTTCGACCTCGACATGCGCCAAATGGAGGCGCACGGGCTCCCGAGCTACGCCGCGTCGGTGATCGAGAATGAACTGCCGGAGAGCTTCTGGACCGGCATGCTGCCTCAGCTCATGGATACCTCCTCCGGCCAAAGCCCGTACTTTCACTGCTATCAGGCGGCGCAGGTGAAGTTCGGCGACAAGGGCTTTCTCTCTCGTGACATCACTGTGCTCGACCTGCTCAGAAACCACAGCGACGTCCACCATGTCTATCCGAAGACGCACCTGAAGGCGCAGGGCCTCTCGCGCGGGCGCTACAACCAGATCGCCAACTTCGTGCTGGCCCAGAGCGAGATCAACATCGCCATCGGCGACAAGCCGCCCGAGCGGTACTTCATGGAGCTGGCCACGCAGTGCGACGGCGGCATGAAAAGGTACGGCGGCATCACCGACGCGGCCGACCTGCGCGCCAACCTGCGGATGAACTGTGTGCCCGAGTCGCTGCTCGATGGCCAGGTTCCCGCGTACGAGGACTTCTTGGAGGCTCGCCGGAAGCTCATGGCCCAGAAGATTAGGGTCTGGTTCGAGGCCCTATGATCAGCACCGCCGGCCTCAGAAAGCACTACGGTAAAGTCCGGGCCGTTGACGGACTCGACCTTCACGTGCGCCGCGGCGAGATCTACGCCTTCCTCGGCCGGAACGGCGCGGGCAAGACGACCACGATCCGCATGCTGCTCGGGCTCGTGCGGCCGACCTCGGGCCGGGTCACCGTGCTGGGCACGGACATCGTACCGGGGGCGACGGCCGTCTTCTCGCAGGTCGGCTACCTGGTCGAGGTCGCGGCGGCCTATCCCGACTTGACCGTGCGGGAGAACCTGGACCTGCAGCGGCGACTCACGGGAGCGGGTCGCGAAGCGGTCGGCGAGGCCATGGACCTGCTCGGCCTGTCCGGCTCCGCCAACCGTCGGGCGGGACAACTCTCGCTCGGCAACAAGCAGCGGCTCTCGCTGGCGCGTGCCCTCCTGCACCGGCCCGATCTCCTCATCCTCGACGAACCGGCCAACGGGCTCGATCCGGCGGGCATCATCGAGGTCCGCCGGCTGCTGCGGCGGCTGGTCGACGAGTCCGGGGTCACCGTGTTCATGTCCAGTCACATCCTCGCGGAGGTCGCCCACCTGGCCGACCGCATCGGCATCGTCCACGAAGGTCGACTTCTCCAAGAACTCGACTTCGACGAACTTCGGGCCAGGACGCGCGCCTACCTCGACATCGGGGTCAGCGAGCCGGACCAGGCCGCCGGCCTGCTGCGGGAGCAGCTCGGCCTCGACCGGATCGAGCGGACGCCCGAAGGCGGGCTGCGTGTGTTCGATGGGTCCGACCGGGGCCCCGAGATCGCCCGGGTCCTAGTTGGCGCCGGCCTCGACCTGACGCGCCTCGCGCCCGTGCAAGAGGACCTTGAGTCCTACTTCATGCGGCTGACCGGGGGTGAGTCGTAGATGTTTGGCCAGGTGATCGCCACCGAGTTCCTCAAGCTCCGACGGGCCAAGATTACGTGGCTCACCGCCCTCGGCATCGCCATCGGTCCGCTGTTCGGTGGCCTGTTCATGTGGATACTGCAGGAGCCGGGGCGCGCGGAGCGACTCGGCTTGATCGGTCAGAAGGCGCAGTTCCTGGGCCAGGCGGCGGACTGGCCGACCTACTTCGCGCTGCTCGCGCAGATGACGGGGATCGTCTCCGTGGTGCTCTTCTCGCTCGTGACGGCCTACGTCTTCGGCCGGGAGTACTCGGAGGGGACCGCCAAGAACATGCTCGGTCTACCGGTGACACGGGCGTGGTTCCCGGTGGCCAAGTTCCTGGTCGTCCTGGTGTGGTGTGGCTTGCTGACGGCCGTGATCATTACGGAGGGATTCCTCGTCGGCGCGGCGCTCAAGCTGCCCGGGTTCTCGGTGACCCTCGCGGCGGCCTCCGTGGGCGAGATACTGCTGGTCGCCCTCCTGGGCTGCCTGCTGATGCCGGTGGTCGCGTGGATCGCGGCCCTCGGCAAAGGCTACCTGGCGCCCCTTGGCTTCGCGCTGCTGACGCTCCTGCTGGGGATGGGGCTCGGGGCCACCGGCTGGGGCAAGTGGTTCCCGTGGTCGATCGTGCCGCTCTTCGCGGGTATTGCCGGACCGCGGACCGAGACGCTCGCGGCCGGCAGCCTGGTGGTGCTCGCCTTGACGTGCGCCGCGGGCGTCTCGGCCACGATCTGGCAGTTCACCTACGCCGACAACCACCAGTAGGGTAGGCAGAGGCATCGGGGCCTGGCGCTTCTTCAAGGCCATCTTCTGGCCCGCCGTGCCACCGGAGAGTGTCGGGCCAGTTGTCTCGCGTCTTTGGAGCAAGTACTTGCAGCAGCGCCGGAGAGGGGGGAGGGGTACCCCCCAAGGGGAACCTGCTCCTCAAGCGAGAAGACCTCCCCTGGCCTCTGCGGGCAGGGTGGCAGGTCATGACGAGTACGGGAAGCACGTCCTGCAAGAGGCTGTGGGCACCGCTTTCGTGGACTCCGGCCCAGCCGTGCACATCGACTACGGGGCTGGTGGGCCGGCTCGAATTGACGGCGTCATCGGTCGCGACATCGCGGTGGAGGTCGAGTCGCGCGTATCTAAGCAGGTGCGCGGGGCTGTTCTCGACCTTCTTTGTCATGAGTGTGACAAGAAGCTGCTGGTACTCCTGCCCGTTCACATGAACAATCCGATGGTCACCGCGGCACAATGTCGGACCATCATGAAACGGTTCCTCGACCCTGCGGACTTCAGGGTTGTCGTCCTTGCCGGTTCCGGCGGCAATGAGGCGCTGTCTGACGACGCAGCTCTTGTACGGGCCGCTGTCACGCTCCAGGCGCAGCTCCGGAATCTCGGCCGGCGGCTTCTCTTAGCGCGGGGTCAGGAGGAACATGAGTTCGGCTTCGGCCGCGAGTTCGTCACCGATCCAGGCCCGGGCCTGGCCGCGCCCGGCCCTTGAGGTCATCGGGGCCAGCGTGACCTCCAGCCGGACGGTCTCGTCCGGCCTCACGGGGCGGCGGAAGCGGGCGCCGTCGATGCCCATGAAGAGCGGCAGCTTACCGCGGTGCCGGGGGTCGGCCAGAACGCAGATGGCCCCGGTCTGGGCCAGGGCCTCGATGAGGAGGACCCCGGGCAGGATGGGTTGGCCGGGAAAATGACCTTTGAACCACTCGGCCGCGGCCGGCGGGGTCCATGAGGCCACGGCGCGCTTGCCGATCTCAAGCTCCAGGATGCGATCCACGAAAAGGAACGGCGGCCGGTGCGGGATGATGTCCGCCGGATTGGGCAAAGCCTCCGCCATCTAAGGGGAACCTCCTTCCTCCCAGCGGCCGATGACGATGGCCGCGTTGTGGCCACCGAACCCCAGCGAGACCGAGAGCGCGGTCCGGACGTCCTTCCGGCGGGCCTGGTGGGGCACGTAGTCGAGGTCGCACGCGGGATCGGGTTCGGTCAGGTTGATTGTCGGAGGGACTGCTCCCCGGCCCACGGCCAGGGCGCAGACGGCGGCCTCGGCCGCCCCGGAGGCGCTCATGAGGTGGCCCATGACCGGCTTGGTCGAACTGATGGCCAGGCGGCGGACGGCGTCTCCGAAAGCCAGCTTAAACGCCTGAGTCTCGGCGGCGTCGTTGGCCTGGGTGCCCGTCCCGTGGGCGTTGACGTAATCCACCTGGGCCGGCTCCAGCCCGGCGTCGGCCAGAGCCAGGCGCAGGCATTTGGCCGCCCCGGCGCCGTCGGGGCGGGGCTGGACGATGTGGTAGCCGTCACCGTTGGTGCCGTAGCCTAGGACCTCGGCGTAGATGCGCGCCCCGCGGGCCGTGGCATGCGAGGCTTCTTCGACCACCAGCACGACCGATCCCTCGCCCATCACGAACCCGGTCCGGTTGCGGTCGAAGGGCCGGCAGGCGTGGGTCGGGTCGTCGTTGTCCGTTGACATGGCCCCGGCCGAGCAGAAAGCGGCGATGCCAAAACGGGTGATGGCCGCTTCCGCGGCGCCGGCCAAGACCAGGTCGGCCTCACCTTGCTGGACGAAGCGTAGGGCGTCACCAACGGCGTTGGTGCCGGTGGCGCAGGCCGTGACCGGGCCGCCGCAGCGGCCGCCGAACCCCCAGCGCACGGCCACCTGCCCCGCGGCCATGTTGACGATGATCATGGGGATGGTGAAAGGGTTGACGCGGCGTGGTCCCCCGGCAATAAGAGCCTCCATCTGCTTCTCGATGGTCGAGATTCCGCCGATGCCCGTGCCGATCCAAGTGGCCACCCGATCGGGCGGCAGGGATGGCGGCAGGGGGTCGAGACCCGCGTCGGCCAAAGCCAGGCCGGCGGCGGCCACGGCGAACTGGGTGAAGCGGTCCATGTGCCTGGCTTCCTTGCGGTCCAGAAAAGCCAGGGGGTCGAAGTCGAGAATTTCCGCGGCGATGCGCGTGGCGAACGGCGTCGGGTCGAAACGGGTGATGGTCCTCACGGCTGAACGGCCGGCGATAACGTTGTCCCAGAACGTGTCGACGACCGCGCCCACCGGAGTGATGAGCCCGATGCCCGTGATCACGGCGCGACGGCGAATGGCCGCTGGCCTATCCAAGGAAAAGCCCCCCGTCGCGTGCCGTCATCACGAGACCCCCTCCAGCGCATAGGAGTCCAGGGTTGCCGTGGCCAGGACCAGGGTGGCGAGGTCGGACACGTTGACGGTCACGGCCCCGGGGACGATGCGGGAGATGAGGGAGGAGAGGGTCCTGCCCGGGCCGCACTCCACGAAGGTCCGGACCCCGTGAGCCCACATGTCGCGGATGATGTCTTCCCAGAGCACCGGCGAGGTGACCTGGAGCTCCAGGGCCCGGGCGATGTCGCGGGCGTCGCCGTGCGGCTGGGCCGTGGCGTTGGCGTAGACCGGGAAATCGGGCGCGCGCCAGGGAGTCGAGGCCAAAAGAGGGGTTAGGCGGCGCCGGGCCTCGGTTGCCAGCCGGCTGTGAAAGCCGCCGCTGATCTTGAGCGGCACGGCCCGACCCCCGGCCGCGACGGCGCGGGCCGAGGCCTCCTGGACGGCAAGTCGCTCTCCGGTTATGACGTTCTGCCCGGGGGCGTTGTAGTTGGCGATGACCACGTGACCGTGGCCGGCGGCGCGAGCCTCGGCGCAGATGCCTTCGACCCGTTCCCTCTCCAGGCCCAGGATGGCGCACATGCTGCCCGGATTGTCGCGGGCGGCGTCTTCCATGAAACGTCCGCGCCAGGCGACGAGCCGGAAGGCGCTGACCGGGTCGAGAGCCCCGGCAGCCGTGAGGGCGGAATACTCGCCCAGGGAAAGGCCGGCGGCATAGGCGGGGGAAAGGCGCGGCAATTCGACGCGGAGCGCCTGCCAGGCCGCCAGGCTCGCGGCCAGCAGGGCGGGCTGGGTTATCTCGGTCTGGGCCAGGAGGCGCTGGTCACCGGTGGCGATGATGCGGCTGAGGCGGAACCCCAGGACCCGGTCGGCGGTCTCGAAGACCACCCCGGCTGACGCCGGGTAGGCGCGGGCGAGGTCGAGCCCCATCCCCGGGGTTTGGGCTCCCTGACCGGGGAACACGACGGCCACGAGGCCGCCGGAATCGGAGTTTGCAGAATAGGTGGGGTTCATTGGGTCTCCTTCCCGAGTCTCGAAAGGATTATCCCCGCTCCGGGGGCCTCGCCGGCAGCTGAGGCGGTCTGCCCCCAGCGGAGGACCGCGCCGCCGTAGGTCATGCCGGCGCCGAAGGCAACCAGGAGCACGCTATCGCCCGGCCGGAGCCGGCCCTGACGGCGGGCCTCGTCGAGGGAGATGGGGATCGAAGCCGCCGACATGTTCCCATACTTCTCAATGGTGTGGAAGACCTTCCCAGGCGGCACCCGGAGGAAACGCGTGGCGGCGTCGACGATGCGGGCGTTGGCCTGGTGGGGGACGAAAAGGTCGATGTCGGCCAAAGACAGGGAAGAGGCTTTCAGGCTCTCCCGGACGGCCCGGACCATGGCCCCGACGGCGAACTTGAAGACCTCGGGGCCGTTCATGTGGATGTAGTGCAGGCCGCTCGCCACGGTCTCGGCCGAGGCCGGGCGACGCGAACCGCCGGCCGGAAGGCTGAGGATGTCCGCGCCCTCGCCGTCGGCGGCGAGGAAGACCGAGAGGAGGCCCGGCGGGGTCGAGCCGGAGGAGTGGCCGGCGGGGTAGGCCGGCGCGCGGTCCGCGGCGGGCCCGACCGGACTGCCGGTCGTCGGGTCGGCCGGCCGCGCCCGGCGCATGACCACCGCTCCGGCTCCGTCGCCGAAGAGGATGCAGGTGGTCCTATCCGCGTAGTCGGTGATGCGCGAAAGGGTTTCGGCCGCGATGACCAGGACCGTCTCGGCCCGGCCCACGGCGATGGTTCCCTCGGCCATGGCCAGGGCGTAGATGAAACCGGTGCAGGCCGCGGCGAGATCGAAGGCCGCAGCCTGGCGGGCGCCCAGGGCTCTCTGGACCAGGCAGGCCGTGGAGGGGAAGAGCATGTCGGGGCAGGCGGTGGCCACGATGATGAGGTCCACATCGCGGGCCTCGACGCCGGCGTCGGCGAGAGCCCGGCGGGCGGCTTCGATGGCGAGGTCGGAGGTGGCTTCTCCGGGAGAGACCAGGCGCCGCTCGCGGATGCCCGTGCGCTCGACAATCCACTCGTCGGAAGTGTCGACCATGGCCTCCAGGTCGCGATTGGTGAGAACCCGGGTGGGGACAACGGACCCCAGCCCGGTCAGGGTAGCCAGAGGAGCGCGCGAGGTTTCGGTGTCCGCCCGCGGGGCGGCTACGGGTAAGTTTGAGGACAGTGGCTATGACCGCCTCTCGGGGTTAGGGCTATTAGTAGCCGGATGGATTGGTGCTAGCTCCTAGTAGCTAGATGCTTATGGTTGGTATAATAGAGGAAATCCGCCTTCTTGCCAAGAGGGAAATCGTGATCCCTGGGGCCGCGGAAGGTGACTGGCCGTAAACTTCCGGCCTGCTAGAAATCCCGCGCTACCAGGCAACTACAGCCTCAGTTGGTCGTAGAGGTCCAGAGCGTAGCGGTCCGTCATCCCGGCGATGTGGTCGGCTATGACGCGAACCGGGCATGTGGGCACGCCGTCCACTGATGATTCGGCCTTCTCCGCTGCGCGGTACCGGCTGAGGGTCTTTAGCGGAAGGATTTCGGGGTGCTCAAGGAGTTCCTTGAACAGCTTCCTGACCACCCTCTTGCCGAGCGAGCCGCTGACGGCGGCTTTTGAGCCGTGGTAGACGTTCCCCTGCAGCCAGTCCCGCAGGGACCTGAACCTGTCGGTCATTCCATCGCTCATGTCCACGGTGGAGACCTCGACATCCCGAGCTCGGTCAGCGGAGTGGATTTTGTTTGCCCTGATGTTGCATTGGGTGGTCTCGACGACGTCCAACACCAGCGGGCCTATGATGGCGTTCGGACCTTTGTTGGCGTCGGCGTCAAAGCTCTCCATCCAACGGTCGATCATCCTCGAGGTGACTACGCCGGCGTCCCGCATCTCCTGGAGGGCCGCGACTCTGGAGGCATCATCGAGGTCGGCGACGGTGTAGGCAATCTTGTCCGAAATTCTCACCACCTGGGCTTCCAGGGTGCCGAAGCTCTCGTGGCGGAACGATTGATAGGCTCGTCCGTGCACGTGGCCACGAGCGTAGGAACTTGGCGGCCGATGGGGGTTCAGGATGCCCGTATGTTTCAGGATTCCCTCTCTGACCTCGAAGGTGAGGTTCAGGCCCCACCCCTTGTCCCTCGGGTAGCCAGGCAGAACCTCCAGGAACTCGACGTTTCGGACCCCCTGCACGTTGTGCGCGAAGCCAGGACAGGAGTCCGCTAAGCCATACTGGCACTCTGAGGCACATTCCTCAAGGCACTCGTCCAGGGCCTGCTCGCCCGCATGCCCAAAGGGGGCGTGTCCCAGGTCATGGCCCAGGGCAATGGCCCCTATCAGGTCCTCGTTCAGGTCTAGGAGGCGTCCGATGTTCCGGGCAATCTGGCACACTTCAAGCGAGTGCGTGAGCCTTGTTCTGACGTGGTCGCTCTCATCCAGGGCGAACGCCTGGGTCTTGTGGCCAAGCCGCCGGAACGGCTTGGCGTTGAGTATCCGGTCGCGGTCCACCTGGAATGGCAGGCGATAGTCCTCGTCGTCCTCGTGCTTCCTTCCCTTCGACTGCCCCGACCGGCAAGCGTACTTGGCCAGGGGTACCTCGAGCCGGTCAAATGTGTTGACGGTAACCATCAAGTCCTCTCCCTCGGACGCTTGGGGACCTGGGCACCCCATTGCATGTCATGTGTGCCAGCTTCTAGCACTTCGTGCCAGTTCCTGCCTGTGATAGGCGTCTGCCGCGATGGGCTGCCCCTCCTTGCATCACAGAAACGTGACCCCCAAAGTTGGGAGGATTCGGCGGCCTTGGCGGCTAATGGTAGGACTTCCGGTCCCATCGATGGACGCTGAGGTCGGGCAGACGGGTGGATCTACCGCGGGTTATGCGACCAGGAGGAGGAGGTAGTTCCTGTGGCCAAAATCACGGTTCATGCTGGTGATTTTCTGAAGGGTGATGCTCAGTTCACCTTCCGTTCACTCAGACTAAGAACTAAAGAACACATCTTTCTTGGTGAGACCATTCCGATTACCGAATTGGAGACCGTGGAAGTGGCAAGCGAGGATACCGTCAAGAAGCTGGGCGGTACGGTTGGCTGGGGAGCTGTCGGAGGGCTGGTTCTCGGCCCCGTCGGCCTGTTGGCCGGCCTTGTGCTCGGAGGCAGGAAGAAAGAAGTCACCTTCGTAGCCAAGTTCAAAGACGGGCGCAAGCTTCTCGCCACAACGGATAGAGCAACATTCATCAAGCTACAGGCGGCGGCCTTCTGAGCATCGCCTACGCGACGCGGAGGCTTTCGTCCGCAAATCGTTTGAGAAGCAGTCTGTCTGTCCCCTGGGCAGGAGCGGATAGGCCATGAGCGGAAAGTCCGGCCGCTTGCGGAAGTCTCCGAGCAGAGGCGACGCCCTTGAAGTCGAGGCGCCTCCGTGTTGGTCGAGCGAAATCAGGCTTGACGGCAATCGGGCCCGGCAGATGCTCTGCCCGCCCGGGCGGGCCCGGCCGGACAAGTCCGCCTCGCCCGCCCGCAAACGCAGGGTCGGCGACCTCTCACCCTCCGCGCCGGCCCGGGTGACGGAGTCGTGGATCGACTCCTTCAACTTCACCCTCGGGGATCGGAATACCGGTCGGCCGGGCCTTCGCCTGCCGCAACTGGGCGCCGTGCACGCCGTGCTGGGCTACTGGACCACGGGGTCGACCCAGCCGGCCACGGTGGTGATGCCGACGGGCACGGGCAAGACGGAGACAATGATCGCCCTGTTGGCGACCGGACGGCCGGAGCGGCTCCTCGTGTTGGTCCCCTCGGATGTGCTCCGCACCCAGCTGGCCGAGAAGTTCGAAGTCCTTGGGGTCCTGCAAGAGTCCGGGGTCATCGGCCCCCGTGCTCTGCGCCCCGTCGTCGGCCGGTTGCGGCACGCCTTCTCGACCCCCGAGACGGCTCGCCGGTTCGCCGAGAGTTGCAACGTGATCGTGGCCACACCGCCGGCCCTGTTCGCCTCCGAGCCCGAGGTCACCAAGGCGCTACTCGACACGTGCTCGCATCTGTTCGTGGACGAGGCCCATCACGTCGAAGCCGCCACGTGGCGCCGGATACGAGCCGCCTTCGAGGCCAAGCCTGTCCTTCAATTCACGGCCACCCCGTTCCGCGAAGACGGTCGTCGAATGGCCGGAAGAATTGTCTACGCCTTTCCGCTGCGGCAAGCGCAGAAGCATGGCTACTTCTCCCGCATCAACTACCTCTCCGTCCTGGACTTCCATGATCCGGACCGGGCCATCGCCACCGCCGCCGTTGGCCGCCTGCGAGAAGACCTGGCCGCTGGGCGGGACCATGTCCTGATGGCCCGTGTCCATCGCATCGGACTGGCCCAGGAAACGCGAAACCTCTACGCCGAGCTGGCCCCCGACCTGGCGCCGGTTGTCCTGCACAGCTCACTGCCCGCCGGCGCTCGGCGGTCTTCCCTCGCCGCTATCCAGTCTCGGCAGAGCCGCGTCATTGTCTGTGTCGACATGCTCGGCGAGGGCTTCGATCTGCCGTCACTTAAAGTGGCCGCGATTCACCACCAGCCGAAGAGCCTGGGGGTGACCCTCCAGTTCATCGGACGGTTCGCTCGAGTGGCCGGGGCTTCGATCGGCGAGGCCAGCGTGGTGACGGGCCGGGCGGAGGGCCGCTACGACGAGAACCTCCGCAAGCTCTACTCGGAGGAGCCGGATTGGAACCTCATCATCCGGGATCTCTCGGAGGCCGCCGTCGGAGAGGAACGCGAAGTGAGCGAATTCGAGGCCGCCTTCGGGGCCCTCCCCGAAGAGGTCTCGCCGCGGAACATCGAGCCCAAGATGAGCACGGTGATCTATCGCACGCAGTGCCAGGCCTGGCGGCCGGAGGCTGTCCGCGACCTATACTCGGACGACGACTTCTTCACCGATTGCGTGGCCGTCAACGGGCAAAGCCACGTAGCCTGGTTTGTTCTCGTGTCCCGCTCCCCGGTCCGCTGGGGCGAGCTGGAGACCGTGGCCGATGTGGGCTACGACCTCTACCTTCTCTACTGGAACGAAGCCAGGCAGCTTCTCTACATCAACAGCTCGAACACCGGCAGTGTCTATGAAGACCTGGCCAAGGCGGTGTGCGGCGACGAGGTCCAACTCTTCACGGGAGAGGCCGTCTACCGGGCCATGGCCCGCGTGGAGCGGCTGGTGCCTACAAATGTCGGCCTTCTGGACACCCGGAACCGGAGCCGGCGCTTCTCCATGCACGTCGGAGCGGATGTCGTCGAAGGCTTTCCGGTGGCCGAGGCCCAGACCAAGGCCAAGACCAACATCTTCGCCCACGGATACGAGAACGGGATCCGGGTGAGCATCGGCGGCTCGCTCAAGGGACGCATCTGGAGCTATCGCGTCGCACCCACCATCAAGCACTGGGTCAACTGGTGCGATCACGTCGGAGGCAAGGTCAGCGACCCCGGTATCGACGTGGACGAGATCATGCGGGGGTTCATCCGTCCCATGGTAGTCGAAACCCGACCGCCGTACGTGGCCCTGGGAGTGGAATGGCCGTGGGAGATATTCCTGAACGTCACGGACGAGACGCGCATCGAGATGGCGGACGCCTCTTCAGGCGCCCCATCAGGCGCCCCGGCGGGCGCCCCGGCGGGCGGCAACTGGCCGCTCGTGGACGCTGACCTGGTGGTCACGGAGTTCTCAGAGAGCGGTCCGATCAGGTTCAATGTGGCGACGCCCGGCTGGACCGCCGGGTACGAGATCGACTTCGCCGACGGACGCCTGAGGTACCGGGCCGTGGCCGCGGAGGCCGAAGTTGTCAGCCGTCGGTCCCGGATACGGCTCAGCGACTACCTCACCCGGCACGGTCTGACCATTCTCTTCGAGCAGGATGCGATGGTTGTCCCGCCAGGAGTGCTCCTCAAGCCGGATCGCGATCTACCGGCCTTCGAGGCTGACAGGCTCATCGTTCTGGACTGGTCCGGTGTTGATCTCCGGAAGGAGTCTCAGGGCGCGAGCCGCGAGGCAGACTCCATCCAAGCCCGGGCCATCGAATACGTGCGGAGTCTCGCCCAGTGGGAAATTGTCATCGATGACCACGGCGCGGGTGAGATCGCCGACATCGTGGCCATGCGCGTCGAGGGGGATCGTCTGGTCGTTGAACTCGTGCACTGCAAGCGTTCGTCCGAGCCCGAGCCAGGCGGCCGAGTGGCCGACCTCTACGAGGTGTGCGGTCAAACCCAGAAGTCCGTGCGATGGCGGAGGAACACCGAGGCCCTGTTCCGCCGGCTAATTCATCGCCAGCGGAGCCGGATGGGGTGGCAGGGGAAGACCGGGTTCATTGTCGGCGACGGCAACGCCCTCTACCGGTTGGAGGAACGCGCGCGACGGCTGAAGCCGGATTTCGGCATGCTTATCGCCCAGCCCGGTCTTGCCAAGCGGATGGCCAGCCGCCGGCAGCTTGATCTCCTCGGCTCGACAGAAGTCTACCTGCGCGAAGTCGCCTCGGCCTCGCTCCGGGTTCTCTGCAGCCCGTAGGGCGGGGTAAGTAGTCTTCGCCAGGGAGAAGTGGCTGTCCACAGTGCTAGACATCCTCTCTCGCCGGGTGGTAGGCTGGGCCATCGAGCGCGATGTTCGATAGTGGAGGGGGTCAGCATGGACTCAGGCAAGGGTACGCGTCGGCCTTTCGTCACAATCGGGATAGTGCTGCTCCAACTCATCATGACCCAGGTCGTGACGTTCCTGCTCTCGCTAATTGTCCCTGGCATGGACCCGGAAACTCACCCTGTGCTCTTCGTCGCCGTCTTGGGCGTTTCGTTCTCGTCAGGTATCTTCCTTGTAGGCTGGCTGGCGCTCAGGCGGCGCTGGTTGTCCGGGGAGCCCAGGCATGTGGCGCGGCTTGTCGCCACTCTGGTTGGCTCGTACCTGCCGCTGATTGTTGCTCTGGCTCTCTTGGGCCGCCTCGAAGCGGGGAGCCCCTTCTTCTTGGCCTCCGTGCTGATGGGTATCCTGGGCTTCCACGTTGCAGGGACACCGGCTATCCACGCGGCAAATGGGGAGGGTTCCGCTACATGAAGGACAATGGCCTATCCGCAGGCATCTACGGTATGGGTTTCATCGGCGCAGCCATCTACTTCATCGGGCACGCCGGCACGTTCTGGCTGGGAGTGCTCGGCTTCTTCAAGGCTATCTTCTGGCCCGCCGTGCTCATCTACAAGCTGCTGGAGGTCCTGGGGCTCTAGAGTCCGGGGAGCGGGCGCTCTCCGTCGCCGGGTCCGGATAGAGTCTACCGCATAGGGGGATGACGACAATGGAGAAGAAGGCCATTCTTACCCGAGCCCTGGCTGTGGTCGGAACGGTGCTTGTGTGGTTTCCGATCCTCGCCATGCTCACGACATCTGTGGTGGGAAGCATCGCCCGCGGCATGTTCCGTTTCGACTATCTCCTGCCCGCCGAGCTCTTTCCGATTGCCATCGTCGGCGGAGCGCTGCTCATGTGGGCGGCGCTGCGGGCACGCTCGCGACGGGGACTCATCGGCTGGGGTCTCGGCGTCGTCGTGGGGATGCTGCTTGGCGGCCAGGCGCTTGCCGTCGTCACAGGTTTGGCATCGGGCGAGACCGAGCCGGTGGGCTGGCCCTGGGCCCTCGTTGTCGCGTCGATCGCTGTCTACTCGCTAGCCCTTGTGGAGATCGGCGTCGCGGGCGTGCTATTGGCGCGCGATCTCTTCAAGCCTGGTGACAAGGGCGGAGTCTAGACCTCCAACGCGGAAGCGACGGCTTGCCTAGGAGCGTCGCACGGCGCACATTCCGGCACGGGAAGTGAGGTGGTTGGGATGACAGACCGCGGGCGAGGGTTCCTGTCGACGCCTTCGACGAAGCTCGGACGGTGGTCCGTCGCCCTGGCAGCAACGTTCGCCGCTCTCTTCATCATCACCGCGCTCTCGACCGTGAAGTTGCCGTGGTTCTACGGCGTCGCGATGCTGTCGCCCGGGCTGGCCGCCGGCATCGTCGGCCTGATCGCGGTGATAAGACGGCACGAGCGCTCGTGGCTCGTATGGCTTGCCATGTTGCCCGGGCTGACGATGGTCGTCTTTGCCGTCAGCGAGTTCGTGGTGCCGCACTAGACACTGAGCGTCCACGGCCGCAGGACTCCCCCTTCCGCTGGCTAATCCTTACAGCCACTGGACAACGGCAGCCCCTCTCCCACTTCCCAGCTTCCGTGCTTCCACACCTCCATTTCCGGCTGTTGGGATGTAGGCCGGCGGCCGCGGTCCGCGGGTAGGCGGCCCAACCCGGGAGGGGTGGTAGAGATGCGTGGCGTAACGAGCCGGGCCAAGTGGCCTGGGCCAATCGCCGGAATCGTGGTCGTCTCGATACTGGCGGTCTTGCTGCTTGCGCCGAGCCGACCGGCCGGAGGCGCCGAGAGTTGGCTGGCCTTGTCGCCCGTCGAGGCCAGCGTGTCCGGTAGCTCCGCCGTCCCCCCACAGACTGAGGTGGGTCAAACCGTGGCCTTCCGGGTGAGCTTCTCGAACACGGGCAGCACGACCTGGACCTTCTACGCCGGGGTGACGCTCCGTCGTCCGGACGGATCCCTGGTGAACGTCGCCCCGATAACCCCCGTCCGGCTTAGCCCCGGCCAGGAAGGCAGCGCCACTTGGAACTACGAGATGGACCAGGCCGGAGACTGGGACGCGGCCTACGGGATCTGGCGGGAGGCGGATGAGACCAATCCCTTGGCCTTCACGGGGTGGTCCCTGGACTGTGTCCACGTCCACGCCTCGGCGACGCCGGTAACGACAGTCACGGTCCGCATCGACTCCCATAGCGGGAGCCCCCAGCAAGCGCAGGCTCGTCAGAGCGTCACTTTTCGGGTAGTCTTCTCGAACACGGGCAGCACGGCCTGGACGTTCTACGCCGCGCTGTCGCTTCGACGTCCGGATGGGTCGCAGGTGAATGTCGTCCCGCTCATCGCCGTGCCGTTGAGCCCTGGCCGGCAAGGCAGCGCCGACTGGAACTGCGTGATGGACCAGGCGGGCGACTGGAGCGCGGCCTACGGGATCTGGAAGGATTCGGACCAGACTACCGCCCTGCTCCACACAGGGTGGTCCCCGAGTCGCGTCCGCGTCTCACCGGCCCCGGAGACAGGGAGCTTGCTGGCCCAAGAGGCGGTGCGTTTGGCTAGAAGCGTGATCGGGGCGCCGTATGTCTGGGGCGCCAAAGGGCGCCACTGGGACAAAGATGGTCACTCAGACGGCGGGGCGCGGTGGGCGACCCCCGACGAGATTCTGAGGGCCGGGTACGAACGGACGTTAGAGATGCAAGGCGGGGAATCGAAGACCATCAGTGAACCCGGCCTCGACTGCTCGGGTCTGGTGATGTGGGCCTACAACTATGCCTACGACCCCGGCGGCGTCTACATCGCTATGGGCAACCCCGTCTTCCGGGAAGGCGCCGGGGGTCAGTGGGCCGACCGCGCGCATCTGGCGCCTTTGGCGGTTCTGACTTTCCGCGGCGACGACGCTCCCGAGCAGTTTCTGAACAGGCTCGAAGCCGCCGGACCCGCGGCGTTCGGGCTCTGCCAAGGCGACGTCATCTACTTTCTGTCACCGGGGGGAGTAGACGAGGATAACCACGTTGTCCTCTACGCGGGTGACGGCAAGGTGATCCACGCCACCCAGGACGTATTCGCCGGCGTCAGCCAGGTCTTCGAGGAGCCCCTACAGACGCTGTTGGAGCGATACGTCGACCACAACGAGTTCACGACCGTGGGTGTTGGGTGGGTCAAGGGCGGCGGCCAGCCTTCGTTCATCAGCGCCCTCGTCCCCGGGGCTCTCAAGCTGTTCAACGATCTCGCCGGCGTAGTCTGGGCCCAGGACGCCATCGATTCCCTGGCGACCATGGGGATAGCCGGCGGCGTCGGGGGGAACCAGTTCGACCCGGGCGGTCCGGTCACGCGGGCTCAGCTCGCCGCCTTCCTGCAACGCGCGTTCTCTCTATCCGAGCCGAGTTCCCCGCTGCCCTTCACCGATGTTTCCCGTAGTAGCTGGGCATACGCTCCGGTCCAGGCTGCCGGCGAGTATGTCGGGTACTACGGTCAGGTCGGAAGCAGCGCCGTCACGTTTCGCCCCAACGCAAAGAGCACGCGGGAAGACGTGGCGATGGCCATCGTGAAGGCATTGGCCGCGGAGCAGGCGATAGACATCCTCGATACCGAGGCGGCCGCCTCCGAGGTCTTGTCCCAGTTCAAGGACGCCGCGACGATCAGCCCCGGGCGCAGGGTCTACATGGCCACGGCCGTGCGGAACGGGATTCTGCGGGGTCTGCCCGGCGACGTCCTGAACCCAATTGCCGGCATCACCCGGGCGGAGGTCGCGGGGCTCCTGGACAGGGCTCTAGTCTCCTTTCTCCTCCCGGCGAGGTGCTCGGCGCAGGCGGAGCGCGGCTGCACGGTGAGGGTCTTCGTTGACGCCATGCTTCCCTACGCCTCGCGGGTCTCGGAGAAGACCGGTGTATCGGAGGAGTTTGTCCTGGCCCATTGGGGTCACGAGTCCGGGTGGGGGCTCTCCCCTCTGGCCCGCCACAACCTCAACTTCGCGGGCATCAATAAGAGACCGGATCACCCCGTCGGCGAGCTACACCCCAGCTACGCGGCCTACGAGTCCTTGGGGGACTTCATGCAGGACTACATCGACACCATCAGCCAAGACCGCTATGCGGGAGTTCTCAAGGCAGCGAGGGAAGGCGCGTCGGCGGAAGTCCTGGCGGGCATGTTGCTCGCAGCCGGCTACTGTGAGGATGAGGACTACGGTCGGAAGGTGGCGGGTGCGGAGGCCTCGCTTATGCGGTATTTGCCCTAGACGCTTCACCTGCCTTCGGCCGTTTCGGTACGGTCTCGCTTCGAGAGGTCGCCGCAGCCTTAGACTGATATTCGTCAGCCCAACAGCGGCTTCCAGCGGATGGGCGCGTTCGGCGTCCACAGCCGCTCTTTCAGCCGCTGCCTCTCCTCCTTGTGCGGAGGTAAGGGTCAGGGACTAGAGGGCAGCAGGGTGCTTACGCACCCCCTGAGGACGGTCAGACGTGGGCCACCCGGCACCGTGCGTTCGGAAGGTGGTATGCGAGAAATGCCCCTCGCCAGGCCTCTAGACCTAGCTCAGATTGAGGCGGCTACCCGCATATATCAGGGGATGCGGCAATGGACGACGATGGACCAGGCCCTTGCGGAACTCGCCGTCAGGTGCCCTGGCTGGGGGCCGCTAGACTCCCTGCTCAAGGTGGTGGCCATAAACACCCTGTACGGGACCAATGTCTGGGCTTTCTCCAGGATGGCCGAGCACGTCCAGGGGGTCATGGTGGACACCGACCTTCGGACCGCCGGCCCCGAGCTGGTCGAGCGCATCGCGGCGATGCCCCAGGACGGCGGGGGCGAAGCCCGGAGGAGGCACATCAGTTTTGCCTCCAAGCTGGCCCACTTCAACCTGGACCCCGACCGCTTCCCTATCTACGACTCCTACGCGAGAGAGATGCTGCGGTACCACCTCGGTCGGGGAAACTGGACCTGGGATTGGGGGCAGCCGTACCAGTCCTTCTGTACCTTCTACAGGCGGCTGGGCGAGCTGGCGGGGCTTCGCGTATCCAACCGCGCCCTCGACAGGTATCTCTGGCTGGCGGGGCAACGCAGGCACTGGCTGAGGAACCCAGACGTTCCGGTGAGCAGCGAAGTCAGGATCGCATTCCGCAAACCGGAGTTGGCCGGAGACCTGGAGCGGCTGGGGGTCTAGGTCGCCTCGTTGACCGCGTGCCCTTCATCACTGTGGCTTCCATTGTTGCCGGCAAGCGCCTAACGGGTAACCCTTTTCTCCGCAATTGTCTTGCGGCACTCGTAGCAGTGCTGCTGATGGCCGCCCTTGGCCTCGGGGTTGGTCCGCTAGCGGGGCCGAGCGTGGACGGCCGAATCCAGTCCTTTGGTCAATGCCTTGTCCGAGCGCTGGCGGGGCTAGTGTTGGCGGCGTCGTTCACAGCCGGCTGTATTTAGCCGCCGCCCCCGGGCACCGGGACGGGCGACCAGACCCTCGCTCCTTCGCCAAGGAGTCCCCAGGCCTTGGTCTCGGGGTCGAGGACAACGATGTACTGCCCAGAGGGTCACCCCAGGATGGGGTCGCAGCAGTGCACGATGGCCGCCGTTCCGTCTGGAGATCTTTCCGCCCAGGCCTAGTGGTTGCCTCGCTCCTGAAGACTTCGGCCGTGAGCGGCAAGAAGGCCGAGTCTGAGTACGATGCGAGGTAACGGGGGAGTACGTCGGCCCAGGAATCCTGGGAAGCTGTGAAGTGACGGGCCAACGCGTCCTTTCGTCGGAGCTGCTTCGGTGTGCTACATCAGGCACGGAGGCCCTGAGGCTCTGACCAAGCCAGGCTATGGAGTGTAGTCTCGGCCAAGGCGGCCGTCGGCCAGGAGGTGATAGGCAATCGCCACACCGCGCGCGCGACGGCCGAGCGAGGCCTGCCCGCCTACCAGGAACGGCTGACTGCGGAACTGCTCGGGAATTGGGCCGTGGGGAGGACCGGGCGGTAAAGCGCCGGGGCGGCTGCTACGCCGGCGCCACCCCAATCCCGTGCTGCCCACCTCTGACTCCTCTGTCGGGCTCAATGGACTCTGCCAACGGTGGCTTGACAGCTACCGGAACGAGACCGCCCACGACAGGTCGGCCTGGGGTATGATGGAAGCAGGAGCCGTGACCTGAATCCGGGAGGGGATGCCGCGTGCCCAGGGTGGTCGTGAGTCAGCGAACCCTCCAATGGGCCCTCGCCCGGTCCGGCCATAGTGTGGAGAACCTCGGCGGCAGGTTCCCCAAGGTCCAGGACTGGCTGTCCGGAGCGACCCAGCCGACCCTTCGTGAACTGGAGCGGTTGGCTACGGCCACCCGGACTCCGCTCGGGTTTCTCTTCCTGAGTGAGCCTCCGAACGACTCTCTACCCATCCGGCACTTTCGCACGCGGGCGGACGAAGCCGCTGCGGCCAGGCCGAGCCCCGACCTCCTCGAGACGGTCCAGGTGATGCAGAGGCGTCAGGCCTGGATGCGGGAACATCTTGTCGACCAGGGCCAGACGCCCCTCCCGTTCGTCGGCGCGGCCGCCACCGGTGAACCCCCGACCGCCGTGGCCGACCTCATGCGCCAGGTGGTCGGCTTGAGCCGGGAGTGGGCCACCGCCTCTCCAAACTGGTCCCAGGCCATACGAACTCTCCTAGCGGCCATGGAGCAGGCCGGCATCCTCACCGTGGTCAACGGCGTGGTGGGCAACAACACTCATCGTCGGCTCGAGGTCAGCGAGTTCCGGGGTTTCGTGCTCGCGGACGAGTACGCTCCCTTGGTCTTCGTCAACGGCCGGGACGCCAAGGCCGCCCAGATGTTCACCCTTGCCCACGAACTGGCCCATATCTGCTTCGGTGCCAGCGCGGCCTTCGACCTGGCTGGACTGCAGCCGGCCCCCGACGTGACCGAGGAGGCCTGTAACCGCGTGGCCGCGGAGTTCCTGGTCCCGGAGAAGGGCCTCCGCGAAGTGTGGCCGTCCCTACCCGGGGGAGACGAGGCGTTCGAGGCTATCGCCAAGCGCTTTCGGGTAAGCGAACTGGTCGCGGCGCGGAGAGCTCTCGACCTTCACCTCATCAGTGGGGACCGCTTCTTCGGCTTCTACAATGCCTGGTGCGAGGCGGAACGCACCTTGACCCCGGGGAAAGGTGGGAACTTCTACGCCAACCAGGACTATCGGGTGGGTCGGCGGTTTGGCGCCGAGGTGGTCCGGGCCGCCCGTGAAGACGAGATGTCCTACGCCGAGGCCTACGAGCTGACGGGGCTGTACGGAGCGACCTTTGAGCGGTACGCGGAGCACCTGGGGCTTGGGGGGCAGCCCCGGGCTTTTGGACAAGTCTGGTTGCCCATGCAGGGAGTGGCCACGTCCGCAGCATTGACAGGGTGAAGCGCGAACTGGAGCGGGGCAATGACGACGTGGCCATGTGGTCCGACACGGAGTTCGCCGGCGCCTTTGACCCCACGGACGACGCCAGGGTGTTTACGGTCTATACCGATATTATGGAGTGGATTGGCCGTCAGGAACGCTTTCTGTCGGAGGCCAGGGCGGAAGCCGCCGAGAGCGCCGACTCGTGGCTGGTGGCCTATGCTAAGGTGTACGGATACGCGGTGGTCACGCACGAACTGCCGAGCCCTACTTCGAAGAAGCGGGTCAAGCTGCCTGACCTGTGCCTCGCCTTCCGGGTCCCGTACGTCAACCCTTTCGAGATGCTCCAGAGGCTAGGCGTACGCTTGGTTGAAACACCTCGGATTGGATAGCCCTCCCCTTGTCCCCGTCGGGCCCTCATCATTCGGAAGCCATGCGTTGGTCCGGGGATTCCTTGTCGGAGCAGCCCTCAGGCTGGCCGCGTTCTCGGTGACCGCTTCGGCTGCGGCTCGGGTTAGCCGCCGCCCCCTGGCACCGGGACGGGCGACCAGACCCCCGCTCCTTCGCCAAGGACGCCCCAAGCCTTGGTCTCGGGGTCGAGGACAACAATGTACTGCCACGAGGATGGCCCCAGAACGGGGTCGCAGCAGTGCACGATGGCCGCCGTTCCGTCTGGAGATCTTTCCGGCCAGGGGGAGCCAAACGGCTGCAGTTGCTCCGGGACGATGTCGGTCTCCCCGAGCCAACAGCCGGTGTCGCCGCCTAGGCATCTGGGCTCCCCACCGGGTGGATCGATGTCCCATTCGTAGTACATGGACTGGCGCCCGGGAGGGCTCTCTTCTTGAATGTAGTGAAGCTCCTCGGCCTTGGGCCAGGCGCGCGCCCAATAGAGGTTCACCGGGTCGCCCACGACCAGGACCGTCTCGTCACCGTCACTGAGATCGTGCAGGCACAGACTCGAACTGAGGCTGAGTTCGGGCAGGCCAGCTAAAGGACCCACGTCGACGGTCTGGCCATAGGCCAGAATCCGGCTGTCCGGCGACCAGGCGTAGCTCCCGCAGGCATTGAGAAGAAGCGGTTCGCTCAGGCTGCCGCCAACGACGGCCAGACGGAAGTAGGGCGGCTTGGCCTCCGGAAGCTCCACGGTGTAGAAGGATCCGTCAGGGGAACTCCGCGGCAGCCGGGCAGCTTCGAGCGTGGGGAAGCCCGCGATCTCGGTGGGGTCGCCGCCGGCGACAGGCACCTTGCAGAACCGGTCGGCCCGCCCGGGTTCCGGGCCAGCCAGGTACGTCAGGCACGTCGCGTCGGGCCCCCAGGCGAAGTCGCGCGTACCGCAGTCACTGGCCAGCGCCCTCGGCTGGGACCACCAAGGGGCCGCGACCATCAGGACTCCATCCGGCGTGACCCAAGCTATGGCGTAGCCGGCAGCGAGACCGTGGTCAAGTTCCGACGCACCTGGCGCCTGGGCCCAGAACTCGGGCAACGCGGGCTCGGCGCTGGATCCACCGCTCCCTCCGCTGCCACCGGCCGTCGGCGACCCTTCGCCACCGTCGGCGGAGCCGGGGGCCGCCGGTCGCGGGCACCCGGAAAGGAAAGTTAGAGCGATCAGCACCAGAGTGGTCGCTACGGCAGCCCTTGCTTGCACACCGGTCAACTCCCTCAGTCGATCAGACCGAACCGTGAACGGCTTCGCGCCGGCGTCTTTCCATACCTTCCTGCTCTTTCCTTGCGGGTAGGTAAACCTGCAGGAAGCGACCAACGATATACATCTGGCTGTAATGTCGCCCATCCTCTTTCGGTCCGCCCCAAAGCCAACAGCCAGTGACTTCATGTCATGCGGCCACGCAGGCAGGGGTTGGGGGATAGGAAGGGGTGAGGGGTCACCGGTCGGCAGGGTGCCCGAAGGCGTATGGCGAAATCCCCGCAGGCAAGGATTTCCATAGGCGCTCGGCCGGCATGGAAGCTTCAGCGGTCCGCGGGGATAGGTGGGGGATGCCGTGTACTTGTTCCTCGACTGCGAAACCACTGGGCTTCCGAAGCGTAAGGGAGCGCCAATCAGCGACCTTGAGAACTGGCCGCGCATTGTGCAGATTGCGTGGTTGCTCTATGACGAGACCGGCCGGCACGTGGAGTCTATGTCCTGCCTCGTTCAACCAGACGGCTTCACGATTCCGCGGGACGCACAGCGCATTCACGGCATAACCACGGAACGCGCGCTGACCGAAGGGAGACCCCTCCTGACTGTGCTGGCGGAGCTCGACGCCGCAGCCGACAGATCCAGCGTTGTTGTGTCCCATAACCTCGAGTTCGACCGCAGCGTCATCTCAGCAGAGTATCTTCGGCTTGGTCTCGATCCGCTCTTTCGTGACAAGACGCTCATCTGTACCATGGTGTCTAGCACAGGGTTCTGCCGCCTTCCAGGTCCCTATGGCTACAAGTGGCCTACACTCCAGGAGTTACACCGCGCTCTGTTCGGCAGCACGTACGTGGAGACCCACGATGCCGGCACCGATGTGGCGGTGTGCGCTAGGTGCTTCTTTGAGCTCAAGAGACGGCGTCTGGTGGCTGTCTAGTAGCGGCGGACTGCACAGCGCCGGGTTCGAGCTATCAACCCCCTGCACTGAAGGTCCAGGGGCCGCTGAGCGTCAAGCCGTCGAACAGGACGGAGGAACGTATGCCTGACGCAGCACTCATCAGCCTGCTAGAGCAGGCTAAGCTGGTTAACAGGCAGTATCGGGAGCTTACGGGTCGGCCCCTGGGATGCACGGGCGAGATTGGCGAACTCGAGGTTATCCGCATTCTCGGTCTAGAGCCATCACCGGTGCGGCAGGCCGGCTACGACGTGGTTTGGCGCACTCCTGCGGGTAAACGGCGTGTCCAGATCAAGAGCCGATGTGTTCTTACCGATAGCAAGCCCTCGCAACGGATAGGAAGCATCGACTGTACGAAGGAATGGGACACGGTGATGCTTGTTCTTCTAGATGAGAACCTCGACGCCACCGAAATATACGCTGCTGACCGAGACCAGGTGGTCTCTGCGCTTGAGGCGCCTGGCTCAAAGGCACGAAATGAGCGTAGCGCACTAAGTATCTCCAAGTTCAGGTCAATCGGGAAGCTGGTCTGGAACAGATAGCATGCTTGTCGCGGCCGGTCGCGACCCGCGGCGGTTGACCCCCGATACCGTGCCTGGCGCAGGGATTTCCGGCCATCAGGCAGAAGTGCCGAACGGAAGTCCGTCCCAGCGGGTCCAGGGGAAACCTGAAGGGATGCTGTCCGTGTCGACCGAACGCCGCAGTGTCCTCCAGGAGATGCCCGAGGCGAACTACCTCGTGGGGCATCTGGATGGCCCTCACTACCGCCTAATCATGCGGTTCTTCTACGAGCGCCACCGGGCTCACGTCCACTATGTCCGCTCCGACGAAATTGTCGAGTACGTCCGGCGCGTGTTTCCCGACTACGGCGATGACGCGTGCCGGCGGCAACTGGACCAGCTTGCGAAGTGGTGTCTGATCCGGGTCTTGCCGGAACAGTCGAAACCCACTAGCCTTGTGGAACTGCGGCGACGACCTCGAACCTATCAAGCTGAGCGGTTAGCCGTGAGGCTAGAGGAACTGCGATCGAGACTCGAGACGGAGCACTCCGCGGCGGCTTCCATCAACCCCACCTCCTTGGACCAGTTGGTCGAGCGGCTGAGCGCGTTGGCCGGTTGGCTCCCTGAAGGCTTGACCACCGGGACCCCCGACGACAAACGCAAGGCTTACGAACTGTGGTCCGGACTCCATACCGCCTTCGAAGCGTTTTCCCGCAGCGTGGAAGATTATCTTGGCGACCTTCCCCGACACAAGCCGAAAGAGACCTTGGACTACATGGGCTTTCTCGGGTACCGCGATGTCTTGATCCGCTACCTTGCCGACTACATCCTGCGGCTTTTCGAGCATCTCGGGCACATCAGGCACCTTCTCAGGGGCTTGACGTCATTGTCGGGTCAGTTGGCCGGCCACCTCTCGTCCGTGTCTTCCCAGCAGGTCCGGGCCGACGGCAGCTCGCCGGACTCGGAAGCGGAACAGGAGCGGTTTGAGGGCGACATCCGCAGCCTCGCGGCCTACTTCCAGCGAGACGGCGACGTGGACGTGCTCCTCGACATGGCCCAGCAGTGGGTGGCCGACATCACGCGGCACGCGCGGCGGCTCAGCGAGCAACACCACGGTGCGACGGTTCGCGAGCAGACTCTCCTCGAGCTCGGCCGCCGTTTCAGCGCACTAGGCACCTTGGAGGAGGCCCGGTGGCTGGCCCAGGTAGCCTTCGGTGCGACCCTGCCGCTGCACTGGAGAGGCGAACCTCCGGACTCGGACACTACCTGCCCCTGGCGCCAGCCGCCGCGCACGGTGACACTTTATCCGGTTCGGCGCGGTCCCCGCCGGCGTGTTGACCCCGACGAGACCGCTGACCGCACAGGCGAGCAATTCCGTCGCATGCTGGCCGTCTCGGCCGAACGGGAACGGGACGCGCTTGGGTTGGCCGAGCTATTCAAACCCAGCGACCGGTTGGACCTCCGAGGACATCGCCGACTGACCGCGGCCCAGCGGCAGCAACTCCTGCGTCTCATCTATCGAGCCCTATCGAGCGGCGGCCGAGTCAGCGTGGGCTACAGGGACTGGAGCGTCACCGTGGAGCTTCCGACCGAAGGGGGCTTTGCTTCCGTCGAGGCTCCCGATGGGCGTCTGCTTCTTCCGAGGTGTGTCCTCCACCTCAATCGGGAAAGGACAGGGAAGGCCGGGACATGAGCAACGGGATCGAAGAGAGGCGCATGGCCCTGCAGGATCTGATGACCTACATCTTCGTGAGCCGTGACGACGAGCCCGAGGCCTACCGCCGTGTCCGGCTCCACGAGGCCCACCTCCGGAACTGGCTCCTGGACCGGCCAGGGTGGCGGCTCCTGGCTGGACGAGGCACCTACCGCCTCGAGCGCCTGCCGAGCCGCGTGGTCCTCGAGCGAGGCCTACTGGGTCTTCGGACGCCCATGGACTACGCCTGCCTCTGCTGGGTCTTGTGGTTCGCCGAGAACCGGTCGGCGAGCACGACAGATTGGTTCGTGATTTCGGACTTGGCAGCCGCGGTGGCCCGCGTGGCCAACGGCGTCTTCTCTCTGGGGGACCGGACTCACCGTGAGGCCCTAGTCCGAGCGCTCCAGTTGCTTGAAGAACTCAACGTTCTCACCAATCGGGACGGCGACGCCAGATCGTGGGTCGCGGACGCGTCTCGGGACGGAGAGGCGCCGGAGGTTCTGTATGACTTTACAGCAGACGCCCCGCGGCTCCTCGCCAACTTTAGCTACTCGGGCCTTGCGCGGCTGCGGGAGGGCTCGACCGGCGAGTGTCTTCTGCCGCAGACCGGTGAGGAGGCCCAGCCTCGTGCCCGAGCCTGGCAGGCTCTTCTCCTCGGCCCCGGGCTCTGGCGTCATGATGACCCCGAGGCGTTCGCCGAACTTCAGGACTCGGCTGTGAGGGTCCACGAAGAACTTGAGGGTGCCCTCGGGTGGGGTCTGGAGGTAGGTCGGGACTACGCCCGCATCTGGCGGGTGAGTACGACCCGCTCCGGAGCCGGGACGCTCCTGGACCTCACGCCGGAACCGGGTGAGGAAGGCCCCGAGCGGCACATCAAGTTCATCTTTCATCCTATCCTGCTCCTGGTGTCCTCAATCCGGGCGGAGATTGAGGCCGGGCGTCTAACGGTGGGCGAAGACGGCGCAGTGGAGGTCGCCGGGAGCGTACTCCGAAACCTCCTTCTCAGCCACCACCGGCTCTTCCGGGGAAATTGGGGTGTGGAGTTGGGTGAGAACACGAACTCCGGCGAGCTTGTTCAGACGGTGCTCGGGCAGATGAGGGGCATGGGGTATCTCCGGGGGCCCGATGCCTTCGATCGTTGCTGGGTCTTGCCCGCCGCCGCCCTTGTCGCCGCGGAATACGCCCCCGAGCCCCAAGAGGCGCCCCAGAGGGCAGCCTCAACCTCCGCGAGAGCCCCGGCGAAGCCGCGCGACGGCCAACCCGACCTGTTCGGAATGGGAGAACAGAACCAGTGAACCTCTGGACCCAACACGAGGCGCAACTGGAAGAGTTGAGGCGCGCAATCCCCGGCGGCCCTTTGGGCTGGGTGCCCGAGCGTCTGATCTACCGCGACTGGTGGCATTGGCGCGACGAGGAGATTGGCTTCGCCCACGGTCGGCTGGCCTTGACCGGGCAGAACGCCGGCGGCAAATTCAGCCTTCTCGCTCTCGCGATTCCCACTCTCCTGGACGGGGACACCAGCCCTGTCCGACTGGACCCGGCGCAAAGCCGTGACCGACATCTGGCCTGGTATCTACTCGGGGACGAAGACGCGGACCCGGGGCGGCCGGACGCGTTCCGCTATGAAGCCCGCACCGGATACCTGGCCTTGGAGTTCCGCGACACTGGGTCCGGATCCTATGTCACGATCGGGATGGGTGTCTCGGCTTCGCGCAAGCACGATCGACCAATCAGGAACTGGTGGGGGTTCGTTCTCCCCGGCAGGCGCCTCGGGAGAGACTTGGATGTCCGTGGACCGGCAGGACGGTGCCACGAGCACAAGGAGTTCGCGGCCTCCTTGCCTCCCGGGGCCTTCGTCACCACGGAGCGACGCGAGTACCGCCGAAAGGTCAATGAGTCTCTCTTCGGCATGACCGACGATGACTACCAGGCCTTAATCGACATGCTCCTTCAAGCCCGCCGACCGAAACTCGGTGAGCAGAGCGGCCCCGAGAAGGTCTGCGCTCTCCTGCTCGACGCGTTGCCCAGTGTCCCGACCGAGCAACTGGACCGAGTGGCCGAGGTCGTCAACAACATCGAAGAGTACCAGAGAAACCTTGATGACGTGGGCCGCCGAGCCGATAGGCTGGCGGAAGTCGACGAGTGCCATTTCGCGCTGGCCGAAGTGCTGGTCCAAGAATCGGCCCGCCAGTATCAGGAGGTTTCCGGTCGGTTGGGCAACGTCGTCGGGCGTCTGAAGCAGGCCCGCGCGGCCCAGACCGAAGCCGCCCAAGCGCTATCAGCCGTGGAGGCTCGTTCCGCCGAAAGACGGACGCGTCTGGCGGAGATAGACGCCCGGTTCGAGGTCTATCGGCTCGATGATCGCTCGAACCTTCCTACCCGGGTCGTGGAGGCTCGCCAGGAACGCGTCCGGTCCCAAGAGAGGCTCGAGGACCTAGGCACCCGGGTCGATGAGCAGAACGCTAGACAGCGGGTCGACGAGGCTGAACTATCAGGCCTTCAAGACCGGTTCCGGAACAAGTCGCGCGGAGCGGCGGCTGACCTGCGCCAGTTGGCGGGGGCGGCCGAGGAGACGCGCTGGACGGAGGCGGTCCGAGAACTCGAACGGGCCGCCTGCGACCTTGAGTCGCTGCGGGTTACGTCTTCGCCGGATGAGGTTGGGCTGGCCAAGCCGAATCCGTCTCTTGAGCGCACCGGGGAACAACTGGTCGAAACGTACCTGCGGATCGCCAGCTTGCGGAAATCCCTGGACGAAGCGACCATCGAGTTTCACCGCCAGCAAGACAAGCTGACCGAACGCGAGACCCAGCGCGCAGACTTCCTTGACCTTGAGAACCAGGCGCAGAGAGAGGTCGAAGAGGCAAAGGAGAAGCTCATCGCCGCGCTGGAGATGTGGCGGGACCGGAGCGAGGCATTCTCCGTTCCGGACAGCCTGATGGGCGACCTGGTGTCCGGCATCTGGAGCCTGGATGGGGTGCCCCATTCCGGCGCCTCTCAGCTGGTCGCACCCCTCCGCCGCCACGCCGCGAGCGAGCGCGGCCGGATGGGGAACGAACACCTCCACCTGCTGCAGGAGGAGGCCCGCGCCGCAGCCGAGAGCGAGGAACTGGACCGGGCCCAGAGAGATCTCCGGCAGCACGGCGTGCTGCCGCCCCGCAGCTCACTCCGGGCGGCCGCCCGCGCGGCGGCCGCCCGGGCTGATGTGCCCGGGGCAGGTCTTAAACCCCTCTTCGCTCACGTACGGTTCAGGTCTGGTGTTGAAGAAGACATCGCCGTCAGGGTCGAGGCCGCGGCCCTGGAGGCCGGGCTTCTTGACCTGCTCCTGCTACCCTCCAGAGATGAGAGACTGGCTGCTGCGGCCGACGCCTGGTTCGTCCCGGACCCCGTCGGGAACAGGCCGACCCTGCTGGAAATCCTCGAACCTGAGTCGGGCGCCACGGACGACGTAACCCGCGCGCTAGAATCCGTCGGCTTCGGCGAGAGCGAGGGCCAGCGCTGGATTGCCGCCGACGGCCGGTGGCGGAACGGCGCGGCCAGGGGGCAGGTCGGTCACTGGTTCACCGAAGCCGCCGGCCTGGTCGGGGAGGAGCGTCGGGCGGCTGCGCTGGAGGCGCGTCTGGCGGCCCACCGTGAAGCCCAGAACAGGATTCTGGCCAGGCGGGATGGGGCCCGGAGTGAGCGGGAACAGCTTGAGCGCGCCATTGCCGAGGTGGACTCCAGGGTCGATGAGGCTGAGCGGGCCCCATGGCAGGCCGTGTTCGAAGCTCTCTCCGGACTCACCGTCCGCCGGTCCCAAACGAACGAGGCCAACCAGCGGGTGGCCGTCGCGAGCCCCCTGGTGGAGCAGGCCAGACGTGCTCAGGGAGACCAGGATGTTCGCTATCAAGCTGCCCTGCTGGACTGCCCGGCGGCGACCGGGCTTGATGCCGTCGGGCTCGCGGACCGGAGAGACACGCTTCAGAAGATTGTTTTCGGGCTGCGGGCGAAAGAGGAACTCTACGGGTCCCTTGCGGACTCTGCGCGCGAGCACCTCATAGCGCTGGGGCGGCGCGAGAGCGACCGCCGCTTGCTGCAGGAGGCAGAGCGTGACTTGGCGGAAGCCCGGGAACGGCTGGCGGCCGTCGAGGCCGGGCTAGCGGCTCTCGAAGAGCGGGCCAAGGACCCGGAGGTTGCGCAACTGGCCTCCAGGATCGAGTCGCTTGAGGCGGAGAAATCCTCCCTGGGCAAGCAGGACGAGGACGACACGCGGCTCCGAGAGAAGATGCTCGAGCAGCGGGGCTCAAGCCGGCAAGACGTGGAAACCCTCGAACCGCAGGAGGCTGAGCACAGAGACCAACAGGTCAGGCTGCACGGTCGGCTGAAGGAACGCCTGCTCCTGCACCCCCGCCTGGCCGGACTGGCCGACGCGCTCGAGCGTGAGAGCCCCGTGGCGGTCCTCCCGCGTCTTCCGAGACCCGTGGAGCCGGCTGACCTCGAGCCCGAGACCAACACCAGGAGGGCACTCCTGCAGGACCAGCTCCACCGCAACCAGGACACTCTGGGCGACTACCGGCCGACGCCCGACGGTGCCTGGGAGACCATCACCTTCTACTACGACGGGGTCCGTCTTTCGGGAACGGAACTCCTCGGAAAACTGACCGACATGACCGGCAACTACCGCCTGCTCATCGCCGGACAGGAGCAAGAACTCTACCAGAGGATTATCCTGCACGGCATCCTTGACGAGCTACGGCGGCGGATCCACGAGGCGCGCCGTTTCACCGACCGCACCAATGGCAAACTACGCGAGTTGACGCTCTCGAACCGGGAGCAACTGTCGCTGCGGTTGCATGCGCGGGACGAGAAGCAAGTGCCGGGCGCCGGGATAGCGAAGGCCCTGGAGAGCATGGACCAGGGGAGCGATTACCTGCCCGAAGATCGGCGCGAGTATCTGATAGCCCAGGTCAAAGGGGAAATCGAGCGGGTCCGCCGGGAAGCCCTGGCCCGGGACGAGGACATCAGCTACCTTGAGGCCATACGGAAGGCTCTGGACTATCGCGAATGGTTCGAGTACCAGTTGCTCGCCCGCCAGCCAGGAAGCGCTTCGCCCGCGCCCATTAGGAATCGCGGGTTCGGTCAGCGCAGCACGTCGGCCAAGGCGTGGGCCTTGGCCGTTCCGATCATCGCCGGCGTGGCGGCCCGCTACGACGCCGCAGGGCAAGCTGGAGCGCCTCGTCTAATTGCGCTCGACGAAGCCTTCGCCGGTTTCGACACCAACAACCAGGTCAACTACCTGAAGTTCCTTAGCGATCTCGGCCTCTGCTGGATTGTTACTTCTCCCGACGAACTGGCCTACAGCGACGCGCTGTCGGCGGCGATGGCCTACCGGCTGTTGCTGGAAGACGACCTCCACACCTGCTTCCCGCTGCTTTGGGACGGGAAGACGGCCAGCGAACCACTCTCCCAGGCCTGGGCCGATGCCGCGCCCACGGCCGAAGACACGGAACCAGCGACCTCGAACGGTGGGGAGACCCAGTGACGGCAGGGGATGCATCTGATTGCGGGCAGGCGGGCGTGGTAGCCCAACGGCTTCGCTCGGCGGGCCTCGGCGGACTTCTGGGGCAATTGCGCGGTCGCATTGAGCAGCTTGATGGTGTGCGTGGGACGGTCACCCTCGATTCGACACTGCCCGAATCGGCGCTTGCCGAACTGGCGAAGCTCATCGGGTGGGCAGAGCTTCAGCGGCGCGGGAGGAGCGGCAGGCTGCGCCTCTCCTTGCCGGAGTTCGACATAAGGCTGCAGGAGAGCCGCTTCGCCGTAACCCTTCTGGATGTTTTGGAGTCGGACGGCGGCGCGCTGACCATGCGGAGCCACCGCCAGCGTGAGGCGGAGCTTCGGTGGGCACAGCAACTGGTTCGGATCGCCGCGGCCGCGCCCGCCGGGACACCAGCCACGCGATGGATTGCCGGCCTCGGCGGCACTGGACCGAGCGCTCTCTGGTACCGTCGGGTCTATAGCCAGAGCCCGTCGCGGGCCGAGGAAGCAGCGCTCGCGGTGGCGAGAGCCCTGACCCACATTCAGGACACGCGCGGGGTCAGTGAACCGCTCGCCCTGTTCGCCGCCCGCCTGACCGGGAACCCGCATTCTCTTGACGCGACCGCCCCGGCGGGGGTTCTTCTGCTGAAGGCCTTGGCCGAGCTGCGCGGCTCACTGCCTTCGGGTCTCTCCCCAAGCCAAGACAGAGCCTTCCTGCTCAGCCAATTCGGCCTGGAGGTTGACGCGGTGTCCTCCACCGTGTTGGTGGCCAACCTCCGTGGGTCCAGTCACCCCGTGGTTGAGGCGATGGCTGGCCACGGAGGGGCGTGGCCGCTGCCTCTGAGCGAGATTCGCGGTCTGAAGGTTGCCGCTCCGGGCAGCTTGTCCCCCGGAACCGGGGGCCCTCGTGTCAGGCCGGCCTACGTGCTTGAGAATCCCCAGGTCTTCGAACACCTGGAACACGAAACCCGCCGTTTCCTCCCGGAAGAGCGCCCTACCCTAGTCTGCACGGGCGGCTTTCTGAGCGCGGCGGCGGCGACCCTCCTCGATGTCCTGCGCGCGACCGGCTGGCCGATGCGGTATAGCGGTGACTTCGACCGGAACGGGCTGGCAATCGCGAGATGGCTCTTAGACCGCTACGATAATCTTGAAACCTGGCGGATGACCCCGGAAGACTACGGGCTGGCCGTGGGCGACGCGGGCGGCCCCGGGCTTTCGCCGGTCGACAGGGAATGGCTCAAAGGGCTCGAGGGCCAGCTTCGCGACACAGCGCGCGCGATGGCCGAGCGAGGACTGCCCGCCTACCAGGAACGGCTGACCGAAGAGCTGCTCAGGGATTTGGCCATCGGGCGGACCGGGCCGTAAGCCGTGTCCCGCCACCGACAGAGGGAGAGGGAAGATGATAAAGGGAGGGGATTGCCACAGGCCGACTAATCTAGACCGTGCCGGCTCCCCGGGGACCGCTAACGCACCTTCGGTGGGGACCCGGCGTTAGGTGGGAGCCCGGGGGGGATTTGGTGAGTAGAAGCTTCAGGCGAGAACTGGCGCAGGGAATCAAGGAGGATGCCTTCTCCGAGGCAGTCTCTCGGGTTGCGCCATTCGTTCCGTTCTCGACCTTCAAGCTCATTCTGCGGCGCTTCGGGTTGTGGCCATCTCAGTCTCGAGCAGGCACGTTCCTGAGCATGAGCCCTCCCGAACTGATGGCGTTCTACTCCGCGCAGTCCGAGTTTCTCAAGCTACCCTGGGGCGACCGCATGCGTACGATTCCGGTCGTGGTCGCGGCTGATTGGACAACCGACCCGCGGCTTGCGGCGAAGGTGGAGGTCCTCCGTGAGACCTCTGACTTTGAGCTGGATGGACGGATGGAGTCCGTGACGGAGCCAGCGCTAATGCGGTACCACGCCTTCCTGAGAGAACGGGGCCGCAAGCCTCCCCGGGACGATCTCAATCTCCGGATTGCCCACTGGGACACCAGTGGCGAGAGCGAAATGGTCGGGCTACAGGGTGTGCGGTACTTCGACTCTATTCGGACCAATCTGACAATGGACTATAAGCACGCTGGCCGAACGCTCCGCGCCCAGGTCCATCCCAACCACTGCCTTGAACCCCTCGGCGACAGTTCTCTCGCCGATCATGTGGGTGTGGAAACACTCCTCTTCAGCTCCGAGGGCCATCTCGTGATGGGGCGTAGGTCTCGCACATTGGCCGTCACCGGCGGGCAGATTGGCCCAGTTGGTGCAGGTGCCCTTCGGTCAGACGACCTGCCTCCCGGGTCGGGCCGCCTGCGGCTGACGCAACTGAACCTATTGCGTGAGCTGTATGCGGAATCGGGTTTGGACGTTCAGGACATCGATCCGAATAGCCTTCACGTACTCGGAATCGTGCGCGACCTGCTGAGGGGCGGAAAGCCTCAGCTGTGCCTAAGCGTACGCTCGCTACGCAGAGTTGACGAGATCCTCGAGATGCTCTACTCCGCTGAGACGTCATATGAGCACAAACACCTCATAGCGGCTGATCTCGGAATCGGAATTGGGACCGTCAGAGGGCTGCCCAAAGACAAGATTGAGGATGTGCGCGGGATGCTCGGTGCGCTGCTGTCTACGTGTGGCAGCGACATGACGGAGCCGCTTCTTGGTGCCTTGGCGCTATGGTGGCGCAGCTTGGCAGACGACTCTTCATAGCGGGCCTCCCCAGTGAGCACGTCGACAAGTTGATGGCGACGTTTGCCTCGCTTCAGCGCGTGGCATCCTGGTACGGGAACGAGACCAAGCGACCCGAGGGAAGACCATCAGAGCAGGAAACCATCTGCTATCTCGTCATCCCGCTCCTGTTGTCGCTCGGCTGGTCCCAGCAAACCGCGGCAGTTCACATGGAACTCCGTCGATGTGGCGCTGTTCCGAGGCATGCCTCCGACCAATGCGACCCTGGCCTGCGTTGTCGAGGCGAAGCTGCTCGGAAGGTCCGTCTTCTCGCCTTTGGGTCAAGCTTGCGAGTATGCTCTCGAGGCGGGTCGCGAGGGCTGCGATAAACTCGTTGTCACCGACGGCATACGGTACGCGCTGCATAGTCGATCAGGCAATACCTTCAGCCTTGCGCGATGCCTACCCGATCTTTGGCTGCGACGGGGCGGTCCACGCCGTTCTAGGTATGGCACGATGACTCGCACGCCTAACCCGCGCGTCGAGCCGAACGGCTCGAGCTTGCGTCCTCCTCGCGACCGTTTCTGCGCCGGCGGCTCACGCGCAAGCCGTTCGCACGACGGGGCGAAGGCTCATCCCGCCCATCGGCAACTCCTCCAAAGACCCCACCCCCTGGCTCCCTTTTCCCTGAACTTATCCTCCACATCACCCGAATCGACCGGCCCGCGACGCTTCCTGTTCTCGAAGGGGTCACCCCGCACGGGTCAGAGGCTGGCGGCCGGCAGGGTCCCGGTGCCCCGTGCCGAATCCTGATAGGTAAGACTTGCCAGGACCGCTGTTCGCTGCGGTGTTCTGTGCGGGACCATCGTGGAAGGTGGATGAGGCACGGAAGGCCGTATGGATGTTGAATCCGTGCAGGAGGAGGGTGGGGTAGTCTGGACCTGCTAAGGGAGGTTCTTGTGGGCCTATTCACGGGTGCTGTATCCACATACGTCGTGTATCTGATGGTTCACTCTGCTGAGGAGAAAGCACGTCAGCAACCGATAGCCCTTGTGAACCAACCGGTCCAACCCACCGCGCCAGATTCCGAGCGTGAGCGCGCAAGGCTCTTTCTCCAGAGAGTTAGCCGTGACATGTTCTTGTCTCTCACCCCCAGGCAGCAAAGGGCACTCCTACGTGCGGCCCCCGGAGAGCTCCTCAAGAGGTTCCCTAACGACGAAGAGCTTCAGAGAATCGTCGATTCCGTTTGGGTGGAAGTTGCCGCCACCTGCGAGAAGGTCCTAGGAAGGCCGTTATTGCAGGGTAGAGCTCATTACCTCGGGTCATTGGCGGCTACGGGGGGCGCAAGTGGGCTAGTCATCTTTCTGACTCTGCGCTACTGGCCGAGCTTCGTCGCAAGCGCTTGGGTCCTTGCTGGTCTTATCACTTGGGTAGGCGGTCGGGTTGCCGTAAGGACAAACACGTGCAGAACCTTCGGTCTTCCCCGGTCGGGAGTGTAGCACCCTGTGGGACAGGAGTTGGGCTTAGGCCCCCCTCGGGATGAACCGGTTGGGCGAGGCGTGCGCCTGGTCGGCTGAGAGGTAGCTGAGCGAACTGGAGGACACAGAACGTCTGGAAAGGTTGGGCCATCTCCTCATCCAGGTTCTTGCCAGGGTAGACATGATGGCCCCCGAAGACACCGGGCAAGAGGAAGCCGAGGAAGAGGAAACCGAAGAAGACAAGCGCCTCGCCATCCTCCAGGGCCTTTGCTCGTCGGCTCTGAGTCTCGGTTTCGCCATCCGCACCCTTGGGGAACACGAGCTCTACCGTGAACCGCTAATTCTGGTGAGGAGTCTATTTGAGGTCACCTGCTCGATATCGCTGCTCTGGTACCAGCCCGAACTGGCAACGCTGTTCGACAACCAGCTTGCCAAGCTGGACGTGGCACTCGATAGCCGGCCGCCGTACAGCGCCGGACCATGGTACCCGAAGGGTGTCATGGGGATGGTTCGGGCTCTCGAGAAGCACGAAGACGGATGGCGCTGGCTTCGAGGGCGGGTCTACGTTGGGGCCTCTTCCTTTGCGCATGGAGATGCCCTAACAGCACTCGGAGCTGACGAGGATACCCGCGTCTCCCTAACCATTGAGGCCTACGAATGCGCCATAGTGCTTCTCCTACTCATGGCCCGTGTGCCCGACGAGCTCTGGTGCGGTCGGGAGTATGGTAGTTCATTGCTCGAGCTTCGGAAGTCCTACGTCGGTCTGTGCCCTCCGAGCAGGGAGTTCCCGTTCCACTAGCAGCCCGTGCGACTAACCCTTGTTCCTTGACAACCTGAGATGACTGGCAGATGGCTAGATGATGATGGACGGTTGGCCGAAGACCACCAACCCGGCCGCCGAGATCGGGGCCGATCGGGCGGAAGGCGACGGCTGCGGGTTCAGGCCAGGGTCGGGACGGTCGCGTTTCCCGCCCGGCAGGCCCGGTAGCATCAGGTTGAAGGCGGCGCACTGGAAGCGCCATGTCGAGCGAGCCTTGTCCAGGCCGCGCAGCGGCAGTTGTCTGAACCCCATGGCCTCCTTGATGTGTCCGAAGACCGGCTCCACGGAGGTCTGCCGCAGCTTGTAGCGCTCCCGGCCTCGCTTGGTCCTGAGCTTGCGGCTCATCAGATACCTCGGGCCGGCGTTTCTCGGGATGGGTCCCCTGGGCGAGGTCTGGAGACGCCACTGGTTGTGCCTGACCTTCTCGGGCGGGATGAAGGGTTCTATGCCCCTATCGCTCAGGGCCTTGAGGTTGGCCTCGCTGAAGTAGCCGGCGTCGGCGGAGAGTTCCTCCGGGTGTCTTCCGGTGTTGGCCAGGACCTGCTCGATCATGGCCGGAAGGTGTGGGCTGTCGGAAGCCTGATTGGTGAGGTCGGAGGCCACGATGATGTGGCGCTCGGCGTCGACGGCCGCCTGGGCGTTGTAGCCCTGGATGAAAGCCTTGTCCGCGCTCTTCATGATCCGCGACTCGGGGTCGGTGAAGTTGATCTGGGTCTTGGGCCCCGGCTTAACTACCTTCTTAGGCTTGGCGCCTTTGGGCTTTGGATCCCCGGAAGGGCCGGGCTCGGCTTTCTTCTCGGCCTCGGTCCTGGTCCGAGCTTCAAGGTCCTTCCGCATCTTCTCGATGAACTCCCGGCGCTTCTCCGGGGTGGCCAGGTGCGGGGGTAGCCGCCACCCGCTCTCCTTGCCGTAGAGCTTGTCCTCGGCCCGATCGTTGGCCTCAACCTCTCTGAACCACCGGTCTATCTCCTCGCGGGCCCGCTTCTCCTCCGAGAGCATCCGCTCATAGCTCATGGCCCGGTGCTTAGAAGCGTAGGCCTTGACCTTGGTCCCGTCCACGGAGACGTGCTTCAGCTTCACCAGCCCGGCGTCCGCGGCGGCCTTCACGGTCTGCTCGAAGAGGTCGCCCAGGGCAACATGGTGTCTCCTCCGAAACTCCGACAGGGTCCAGTGATCGGGCTGCTGGTTGCCCGAAAGCACTCGGAAGCCGACATCCTCGTGAAGGGCCCGCTCGAGCTTCCGCGAGGACCGGACACCCATCATGTAGCCGTAGAGCCACACCTGGACCATCATCCTCGGCTCATAGGGCGGGTAGCCGCGGAGTTCCGTATACCTCCCGTAGATCGCCGAGAGGTCGAACCCCTCGACCACTTCGCTGACGAAATACGACGGGTGGTCGGCCGGAAGCCAGTCACTCAGGGACGGCGGAAGGACCATGATCTGCTTTGGGTTGTGGTCTCTGAACTTCTTGGTCTTGGTCATGATCCCAGGATTCAAGGCCGGAAGCGGAAGTCCTGTACCTTAGTCACACGGGCTGCTAGGGCTCCATGTGGCCTGCCAACTACCGCCCGGCCTCCGAGAAGAGGCCTGGTTGCCGGGTCTCGTCCGGCAATCGCGCCTGTGGCTGGCGGAGCGGGCTGCACTCCGTGCCGACGTCCGAAGCCTGAGTCGCGATTTCCGCATCGCTAAGCATGACCTTGTGAGCCTCGGCGGCAAGGGCCCGAAACCGCCGCTGCAGCTCGGCTACTGTCTCGTCCAATATGAGGTGGGGCTCCTTGAGCTCACTCCACTGGAACTCCCCAGGATGCTGCCCTACTTCGAGGTCAAGGAGTTTTCCGCATACGCTCTCCGCCACAATCTCCGCCAGGAGGAGACGGAAGAGCGGAGTGCTTTGCCCCGGGTAGTCCTGTTCCTGGGGTCCCAGGTACCTGGCCACGGAGCTATACTTAGCAGATACCTGCAGCTCGTTGCCGTCCCAACGGACCCGGAATACGCATAGAGATGAATGACATCAAAGAACGCGATATCATCCCTGACAGAACAATCTCGCGCTTCGCCTGCATGAGGCGGACGCAATTCGAGGTTTACCACAGGCGTTTGACCTGGGATGTCCGGCCGCCGGCGGAGCCGGGCTTCATGCTTCCGGGCTGAGCGAGCAGTGAGGGCTGAGGGACCAACGCACCACAGACCGGGCCGAGGAAAAGTGTCCGGGCCCCCTCCGGCGGACCCCATGCGTTGGCCGGCTCTTGCTGAGAGGCCGCCGAGCTCCAAGCCGTTCGCTTGCGGAGAAATCATGACCCTCTCAGAGAGACTCTTCGAGGACTACTGTGTGCGCCACCAAATCCCGCTGACTGCACTTTGACAGCGCTGAATCCGAAGCCCTTGTGGGACAAGGGTTTCAGGCTTCGCGGGGCTGGCGTACCACAACAGTCGTTCTCGCGGTAGGCTCAGGGGCGTGGCATCTCGGTGACGTGAGCCGGTGGCCGGATGCCCAGGGCCTTGAAGGCGAGGGAAGCGTGTCCGGTGAGCTCGGTGCGGGTCAGGTAGTAGCGGCCGTCGAGGCTTATCTCAATGGCCCTCAGCTCGGTCAGGTGCTGGAGGAGATCGTCGTAGCGAACGTTCGCTTCCACTACGGCGAGCTTTCGGCGGAGCGCCGTCTCCAGGACCAGGGCAAGGAAACAGACCATCACGTGGCCTCGGATCCTCTTCTCGGTCCAGTGATAGACGGGCCTGAGGTCGAGCCCCGACTTCAGTTCCCGGAAAGCCCGCTCGACCTGCCAGAGGCTCTTGTAGGATAGGGCCACATCCTCGGGGGAGAGGGAGCTGTTCGTCCTGAGGACATACTTGCCGTCATACCTGGCTTCGGCCTCGACGGCGTCCGTGTCGATTGACACCCCGGCGCCGCTGAGTCTCAGGTACCTCCGGAAGGCGCTGTTGCCGATGAGCTGTTTGACCTTCCCCGACCGGAGCTTCTCTTGGAGCTTGGCCAAGGCTTCCTCGCGAACCGTGGCGTCCCGGTCGACCTCTTCGGGGTTGAGGCAGACGATGTAGCGCCGGCCTTCGTGGAGGACTTCCTTGACCTTGAGGTTCGGGGAGACCTCGCGGTACCGCCCCGCCCGCGAAAGGACCTCCGCTGCCGCGCTGAGCTTGCGCATCCTGACCCCGACGATGTACACGAGGCCGGCCTTCTCGATCTCTTCCAGAACCTTCTCCGAGACCATCCCCCGGTCGACCACCAGAATGACCCGCCGCAGGTTGAACCGCGTCCTCACCTCGGCCAGGACGTGGCGGAAGGTCTCGACCTCGGCCGTGTTGCCGGGGAAGACCTCGTGGGCTATGGGAAAACCGTCCCGGGACATCAGCGCGCCAACCATGATCTGGACCCGGTCGGGTCTTCTGTCCTTCGAGAACCCGTACTCGGCCAGACCCTCCGCGGCCCGGCCCTCGAAGTAAGTGGAGGTCGTGTCCCAAAGGACGAGATCCAATTGAAGGTTGAAGAGGTTGCTCGCCCGGTCGTAGACCGCGGTCTCGATCTCCGCCTTGCGCTCGGTGAGGAAGTCCAGCGCCCGGTAGAAGTGCTGAAGTTCGAGGCTTTCCCACTCAGGGCTGTAGACCGTCCGGATCCACTCGCTCACCCGCAATTTCGAGGCGGGGTCGCACAAGCGATTAAGGACCATGGCGAAGATGGCTTCGGGGTAGTCGCAGGTGGCGGCGGAATCACCCATGAGACGTTCCAGGATCGCCGGAAGGCCCAGCTCGTCCCACAGACGGCGGAAGATCAAGACGGGACCCCAAGCCTTGTTCCACCCAGGCTTGGGCTTTGCGGTGTCGTCCTTGACCAACTGGTAGCGAGAGAACCTTGCCAGTCCCTCGATCAGCCGGTCCACGCCGCCGTTCCGCAGCTCTTCGAGCCGGCCCAGGTTGGCCACCACGACCTGGCGGACCTTGAGGCCCTCCCGCTCGCCCTTGACGATCTGCAGGTATGTCCGGGTGCTTCCGTCCCGGTTCTTGAAGATCTTCGTCCTGACAAACATGTCATAACTATGGTACCACGGCGCCGCTCTAGAGTCAAGCGGAGTCCCGCATGACGTAGCACAACACCACGGTTCCGCCAGGACCATCGCAGGTCGTCTACCAGGCGTTCTTTCTCCGCGTGGCACTGAAAGGGGCGGATAGCTGTCAAGGACAGGTTAGGAGGATTCGTCTAATGTGTCGACAAATGGCAGGAATGTCCGCTTCGTCCAACCGGGGCTGGAGGTACTGGTCATGAGTGGCCGAAGGGGACGGTCCTCTTACGTGAATCGACCGGGGTTCGCGGCCCCGAGGGGAAAGAAAGCCTTGAGTGGACTTGGACAAGGCCCAAGAGACGCCAACGTGTTGGCGCCAATGACTGGTGCCACTTGGATTGCCGGGGTCCGCTGCGAGCGGTTGCTCATAGGGAGTCTGCGATAGCCGGAGACCATGCGAGCAAGACATCAATCTGCGGGATGACCCCAAGGGAGATCCAACGATGAGGGGCAGTCGACCTGCGATAGTCGACGCGGTGCACAACCGGTACCGTAAGGAATACCGGGACATTCACAGGAAGGACCGCCAAGTCGCCTTCTTCGAAGAGATCGGCCAAATGGCGGCTCAGGCCGGGGCTCCAGCATGGGAGAAGTTCGCCGACGCGATGTGCGCTTGGCTTCGGAAGGATTTTGGTACCGCAGTTGCGCTTTGCGAGGATGCCATTGCGCTCGACCCCGAATTTGCCCATCCGTGGAACGGCAAGGGCAACGTTCTGCGGAGCCTGAATCGCTACGATGAGGCCCTGGTCGCCTACGAGAGGGCGATCGCGCTCGACCCCGAATTCGCCTATCCGTGGAACGGCAAGGGCAGCGTTCTGCGGAGCCTGAATCGCTACGATGAGGCCCTGGTCGCCTTCGAGAGGGCGATCGCGCTCGACCCCGAGGACAGCTATCCGTGGAACGGCAAGGGCAACATTCTGTCCGACCTGGAGCGCTACGAAGAGGCCCTAGTCGCCTACGAGAGGGCGATCGCGCTCGACCCCGAAAGCGCCCACCTGCACCACAACCTCGGGCTGGAATACTGGCGGCAGGGAAGACCTCGCGAGGCTATGCAGGCCTTCCTTCATGAGCTAGACTTGGAACTCAAACCCGAACCGAGGCAGGCAACGGAAGCCTGGATCGAGCGGGCCAAGCGGTCGCACGCATTGGAGGAAGCAGGTGGATCGGCCGAGGAGCGTGAGCAGGAGGATCGATCATCCGATGAAGCGCTCGTCGCCGACTTGTTCGAGGCGCTGAAGAGTGACCTCCCGGCTATTCGAGAGAAGAAGATGGAGTTCACGAAACTGATTGCAGAGTCGGTCGGAAGGTCCCGGATTGTTGGCAAGGGCGGGGCGGACGACATGCTACTCGTGCTTCGAGACTGGAACTCCTTCTCTCCCATCCTGCGTCGCGAACTACGCAATCAGAACGGTCGAGGACCAGACGAGCGGCGCGGCGGCGGATACTTCCTCGTGTGGAAGGGGCATGGGATCGTAGTCGATCCCGGAGTGGATTTCGTTACCCAGCTTTACAGAAAAGGGTTGTCCATCGCTGACGTGGACACGGTCACTATCACCCATTGCCACCTCGACCACACGCGCGACTTGGAATCCCTGGTCGACCTGAACTATCGGTACAACCAAGCCAGGGGGCTCAAACCCCATCCCCCGAACGCCGATTTTCGCGAGTTGCAGTTCCGGCTCTGCTACCCGGCACTCATCAGGTACGGGGAGTACCTGAAGAACTCGGGCTGTTGCCGTACCCCCGCGCAATTGGAGAGGGATGGAGCCCCTGTGCGAGTCACTGAATTCATCGATGTGCACGCAGTCTCCGCAAAGCACTCTGACATCAATGGGCGGGATGATGAGGCAATTGGGTTGGTTTTCGTGCTGAAGGACGAGAGCGGACCGGTTGTGCGCGTTGGGATGACCTCGGACTCCAAATGGATCGATTCGCTTCCGGAGAGCTTTAGCGGCTGCGATGTCGTCGTGGCCCACCTGGGAACTATCGAGGTCGGGGAAGGGGAGGCGCCGGCGGATGCAGGCAAGAGTGTTGAGGGAGGAGGGTTCCTGAAGACGGATCTGAGGAACCACCTTGGGACTAAGGGCTGCTTTCGTCTGCTCCAGCGCGTGAAGCCGACGATCTTTGTCCTTGGCGAGTTTGGCGAGGAACTGCTGGAGACTCGGCTCAAGATCCTCCAGGTCTTCAACCGACTCAAGCCGCATGACACGCGCTTTGTGCTCGGTGCGGATTCAAACCTGTCGATCGGGCTCGGCCATTCGCTGTCCCTCTGCTGCAGTCATCCCGAGTGCGCCCACTCTTGGAGCCGCATCCCGTTGGATCGGGTTCGCCCGGTCCTTGGCGGGGATCTGCTCTTTCAATACATCTGCACACAGCATGACATGGTGTAGGGGCCCCTCAGCTGAACGAATCTACACCACTACCTGGCATCCTCTTCTGTCAGCTCTGCACACTTCCTTCAGGGTCGTCGCAGGTGGTCTTGCCCGTGTAGCGCGCGGCGACTTCAGCGCCGCACGCAGACTGTGGGACTCAGTGCAGCAGATCGCCGCCCGGGAGCTCCAGCCGGGTGCGGGTGGTCACCGGCCAGCGACGGGCCACTGCGGTGACGTCAATAACCACACCGACGAGACGGTCGTGGGCGTGGGCCACGAGGGCCCCCGGGCCCCACCCCTAACCCCTCGCTGCCGCCCCAAGGCCGACCCCGGTCGCCGCGGCCGGAACCTTGACCCGTGTTCTCGGCAAGAGGTGGCCTGGTGTCTCACGCCGCCTCTACCCCGCGCCTCTCCGACCTGGCCACGGTGCGGCCGGCGGCACGCATTCGTCAGGGCTATTCCTCCTCGTGGGTACGCGGGCGAAGCCCCCGATCCCGTGGAGCCGGCGCGAAGTCGTGGGTTCGGCCCGTGCGACTGTCGAATACCGGATTGCGTGAGATCCGTGACCGCAGGTCTTGCCACGAGGCCACTGAAACACTGGGTGGCCGTGGGTCCGCCTGATCTTTGGTCCGAAGGAGGTCTCATTGCCAGTGCCGGAGCCAGCCTCGGTCATGCGCCCTCATGTGCTGGCCATAGGCAGTTGTACTAGCCGGAAGCGGGATGACGGGTGCCCGCATCCCTTGTCCCTTGATGACTTCCGAGACGCCCGTCGGCTCCGCGAGCGCGAGGCCGCCCTGGCCGCGTGGCGGCGGCCGGCCGGGCAGATGTACGTCGGCCGACAGCACACCCACGCCGTCGCCGGTATCGAGACCCTGCGGCGGCGGTTCGGCCACGGGTTCGCGGAACTGGCCATCGTCTCGGCCGGCTACGGGCTGCTGCGCGAAGACGCGCCCATCGTCCCCTACGACGTCACGTTCGCCACCATGTCGCGCGGCGAGGCCCGGGCGTGGGCCCGTCACCTCGGCGTGGCCGCGGCCGCGCGAGAAGCTTGCGCCAGTCACCCCCTGGTCGTCTTTCTCCTGGGGAGTCGCTACCTTGAGGCCACTGAACCGCCCCTGGCCGCGGGTGGGGCCCAGCGGTTTGTCTTCCTGGCGCGACCGGCCGAAACGACTCGGCTAGCGGGGCCAGGTGTCACCATAGTCCCGGCGGGCGCTGGGGAGGCAGCAGCCTACCGCGAGGGGCTTGTCGCCCTCAAAGGCAAGATGTTCAGGCTGTTCGCCCTCGGCCTCGCGCGCTCAGACGGGGCGCTCTTGGAGGGCGTTCTCCGAGATGACACGCCGGCCAGCTTCATCCAAGCCATGCGACTCGGATTGGAGGTGTCTCCGCAATGACCAATCCAGCCGGTGCCGACCGGCGGCGAGACCTCGACCAGTTCTATGAGCTTCTGGACCGTCTCTCGTCCAGGCTTGGCGGGCCACGCTGTCTTCGGGACTGCATCGGGGCCGACGGCTGGCCCGAGCGCGGTGTCTACTTCTTCTTCGAGGAGGGTCAGTTGCGTGAACGCGTCCTGCCCCGGGTCGTCCGTGTGGGGACCCACGCTGTCTCCCAGGGCTCGCAAACGTCCCTCTGGCAGCGGCTAGCCCAACACCGTGGGACGCCATCGGGGGCGCGCCCCGGCGGCGGGAACCATCGCGGCTCCATCTTCCGGCTCCACGTGGGAACGGCACTTCTAAACCGAGATCACTACCCGCCCGAGGTGCGCCGGGCCTGGAACGCCCCGGAGGCCGATCCGGGGCTCAAGGACACGGAGTATGACCTCGAGCGAGCGGTAAGCGACCACATCGGCCGCATGCCCTTCCTCTGGCTGGCCGTGCCGGACGCACCCGGGAGAGACAGCCACCGGGCCTATACCGAGGTGAACGCGATTGGGCTGCTTAGCAACTTCGGGCGCACCCCAATCGATCCCCCTTCGCCCAGTTGGCTGGGCCGGCGGGCCGACGCTCCCAAGGTGCGGGAGTCGGGTCTCTGGAACGTCAACCACGCGGACGGTAGCTACACCCCCGGTTTCCTCGATGTCTTCGAGAGCTACGTTGACGGGCGCGGCCCCGCGCCCCTCTCGGCGCCGCCGACAAGTTCCCCGAGGCGGACTGTGCCGCCCTGAGCCCTGGACAGGGCATATGGGCAAGGACCCCCACGACTCTCTCTTCGGGGCTATCAGCGCTGTCACCGGCGCTTCCCCCTTGCTGGTAGGCACCTCCTGACGACCGTCAGCTCCAGACGGTCCCGACTACTGCTCTCTACTTGGGCCTTTGTCCCCATCTCCCAGCCTTCCACGCTCCACCCTGGACCCAGGAGGCGACGCGCGTGACCCGATGCCACCCCGTGACCGACCTGTCCTGCGAGCCGTGGCTAGCCACCCCTCAGGCAGGCAAGCAGGCGGAGGGCCTGAGCGCACGAATTGCGTGTAGACCATCAATTCGCCTTGGGTGAGGAGGGCTTGGAGTGCGTGCCCGGACTCTGGTCACGTGCCTCTGCCTGATCGGGATTGCAGCCCTGGGCCTATGGGCCATCCTGAACTGGGGGCCAGGTGCTCTTGACCGCCATCTGGCGGCAGCGGAGCGCGCGCTTTCTAGCGGCAGATACGAGCGCGCTGTACAGGAATTCACAGCGGCCTTGGCCCTAGAACCCGACCAGAAGGAGACCCTCGCTAGACTCGAGCTAGCCGAGGCATTGGTCGAGTCCGATCTCACACTGGCCCGCGGCAGGGAGGCGCTGGAGGCGGGCGATTACACTACCGCCGAGGAGTTGCTCGCTGCGGTGAACCCGGAGCATCCCTCGTACGCGGAGGCTCAGAGACTGGCTGTGCAATGCCGTCTCGCCGATTTCTGCGCATCTCTTTCACGCGATTGGGAAGTCCCCAGCAACCTACTCGATGGCGAGTTCACTCTCGCGTCCCCCGGCGGGGGCACCGTGAAGCTTGCCGTGGCGTCAATCGACCATGTCACTGGCGCGGCCAACTGCAGTCTGGCGTTCACACCGCCGACCGGTGGGGATCACGTCCTCCCTGAGAGTCTGCCGGTCTGGCCAGCAGAACCTTTTCCGGTCGCATTCGCGGGAGAGGGACGCCTCGTGGTAGACGGAGGGGTCCTTTGGGTGCCTCCAGGGGAGCCGGTCCGCATCTTCGCGGCCGGGGGCCACCCCTCGGATGGGCCCTTAGCCCCGACGGCAACCTGCTCGCGGGAACATACGTTCTCAGCGGGAGCTCCGAGGTCTCAGTTGAGACAGTGGTCACGGATCTTGCCACCTTGGAGGCTGTCTTTGTCGACGGCCCCTACCACCCCGGCGCATGCATGCCGCCGGACTGGCACGGGCCCTTTGCCCAACTGAGCTGGACCGGGACGAGGCAGCTTCGCTACGAGCGTTTTGAGGGCAAAAGCGTTGAAATCAGGTACGAGGACCTTGGCAGATAGGATGCCGACCGCCTGCCGGGGTTCCTCCGGGTAGGCCGCGACCGCCGAGCTTGTCTCCGGGCGTTTTCCCGACGCATAGGTGTTGTTCATGTCCAGGAGCCGCCAGCCCGGAACCGGGGTACTTCCTCTCGGAGCTACACGCCAGCCGCAGGTGCAAACCGCTTGCCAACCGCAGTTTTCATAACGGATCCCGGAAGGCACCGGGCCGTTAGCTGTCGCTACCGCGGAGAGATACCGCAATTGGACAGCGTAGTTGCCTCGGCCGAGATGATACTCCGCGGGCAGAGTGTGCGTATTCCGGCCAATCCGTCCACTCATTCCGGCTGAAGCCGTCCAGTGATTCCGGCCGAAATCGTCCGGCCGTTCCGCGTCAAGCCGTCCAGTCTTCCGGTCTGTGAGCCCGTCCCTTCGGAGCGAAGCGACGCCCGGTTTACATCACTGCTGCTTGCTCTCGTTAGTCGCGATGTCGGGTTTCACCTTCCTCATCGACTCGCCTTTGAGGGCGAGCCGGTAAGCGTTGTGGACCAGCCGGTCGAGGATGGCGTCGGCCACGGTGGGGTCGGCCATGGTCGAGTGCCAGTTCTCGACGGGTAGTTGGCTTGAGACTAGGGTGGAACTGGTCAGGCAACGGTCGTCGATGACCTCGAGCAGACCCCGGCCCTCCGGCGCCGTGAGAGGCGCGAGACCCCAGTCGTCCAGGATCAAGAGATCGATCGCGGCCAGGCGGCCGAGGAAGTTGGGGTAGGAGCCGTCGGCCCTGGCCAGTTCCAGGTCACCCAGAAGCCGGGGGACACGGTAGTAGCGGACGCGGAAGCCCTGGCGGCAGGCGGCGTTGCCCAGGGCGCAGGCGATGAAGGTCTTCCCCACCCCGGTGGGGCCGGTGAGGAGGACGCTCCGGCCATCTCTAAGCCACTCCCCGCCGAAAAGATTGCGCAGGAGTGGCTTGTCCAGCCCTCGGGACGCGCGGTAGTCGATGTCCTCCGGAGCCGGCCGCCGACAGCCTGAGGCGCGCCTCCTTGAGCAGGCGGACCAGCTTCCGGTCCCTTCTCGCCGTCCATTCCCGGTCCACGAGAAGCCCCAAGCGCTCCTCGAAGGACAGCTTCTGGCACTGGGGGTCGCTCTGCTGGGCCTCCATGGCGTCGGCCATGGCCCCCAGGCGCATTCTCCGTAGCTTTTCGAGGGTCTCCTGGTTTAGCATGGGGTTGCCTCCTTGCCGAAGTAGTGGGGTCCACGCACGTTGGAGTGCGCGGCGGGGGGTGTCTCGGGCCGCGGCTCGAGGGAGATCCGGTCGAGTCCATGCTCAAGGATGGACTCGAGGCGCTTGTAGGAGCGCACTCCCGACCGGTTGGCCCTCTGGGCCGCGGCCTCAATACGTTCTTGAGGGTAGCGCCGGCCGAGACGGATCACGCCGAGGCAGGCTCGGTAGCCCTGTTCCGGGTGGGGTCGGTCAAGGAGAATGGCCTGGACCAGCTTGCCGGTCTCCGGACCGATCACCTGGGCTTCGGCGATGAGGCGCGAGGGAGTCCGGTCGCGTTGCCCCCGGTGGGCCTCGGGCATGTGGGCCTCCTGGGTGGCGAAGTGCCCGCGGCCCCAGGCCCGGGCGTGGCTGGCCACCCGGTGGCCCCGGAAGAGCGCTTCCACGGTCCCCAGGGTCAGGCGGACCTCGACCTCCTTGCGGACGAGGGCGTAGGGGACGCTGTAGTAGTTGTGGTCCACCTCGACGTGGTAGTCGATGTTCACCCCGGCTTTCCTCCACTCGGCGAACTCGTAGCGCCGGCCCGGGAGGGGTTTCAGAGCCGGCCTGTCCAGTTCCTCGAAGAGCGAACGCCGGCTTCCCTCGAGCTTCTGGAAGGGCTTGTTGTTAAGCTTGTCGAGCAGTTGGCGGATGGCCCGGTTGAGTTCGGCCAGGCTGAAGAAGGTCCGGTTTCGGAGAGGGGCCAGGACCTGGCGCTCGACCACTCCGACCGCCGATTCCACCTTGGCCTTGTCTCGGGGTCGCCGCAGCCGGGCCGGGATGACGGCCGTGCCGTAGTGGGTGGCCATTGGGTGACCCCGGCCTTGAGGTTGTCGGGGATGACCACCTCCGGGACCCCGCCGAAGAACTCGAAGGCCCGGCAGTGGGCCCCGATGAAGGAGCGGAGGTCCTCGGCGGCGGTCACCTCCACGTAGGTGTAGCTGGAGGCCCCCAGGGCGGCCACGAAGACGGGGACTTCGGTGACCTGGCCGGTCCGGGGGTCCGTGACGGGGACCTTCTGACCGGCGTAGTCCACGAACACTTTCTCCCCGGCGCGGTGCTCCTGGCGCATGACTAGGTCGAGCTTCCCGCTCCAGAGCCGGTAGCGTTCGCAGAACTGGGAGTACTGGTAGCCGTCGGGATACCGCTCCTTGTACTCGAACCACAGGAGCTGGAGGGTCACCCCTTTGCGGCTAAGTTCACGGTGGACCTGGTTCCAGTCCGGCTCGGGACGACGCCGGCTCTTGCCGGTGTTGCCTGAATAGAGGGCCGCCTCGAGAGCGGCCTCGTCTA
>Ga0315278_10000187_pt1 | contig 55534 bp, 48 predicted proteins | sample YL17G06_0_MG_FD_203880 | JGI IMG/M metagenome (GOLD analysis project Ga0315278, IMG submission 203880) | Sediment microbial communities from Yellowstone Lake, YNP, Wyoming, USA - YL17G06_0 | ecosystem: Environmental > Aquatic > Freshwater > Lake > Sediment | place: USA: Wyoming | collected... | reverse complement strand
ACTCTATAAAATTATCCTTGCCCATCCCCGCCGGAACTTTCTGCGGATTTGCAGCCAGGTCATTCACTATCTGTCCTATGGTCGATTTAGGAGCCGCGCCAAGGGCCTCAGCAAGATTGCTGTTGGGGTCGGCGTCAATAGCAAGAATACTGCCAAGTTTCTTTTCTTTTAATATCCTGACGATAAGCGCGGCAATAGTAGTCTTGCCTACTCCCCCCTTGCCTGCCATAGCTATCACGTAGCCCATTCTATAGAAAATAGTAAACTAATAACTAGTAATTAAAACTTCGCGCTTGGGAATTTACCTAAATCTGTATGCGGGAAAAACAAAGCCGCCATATATTCGTCCATGTAATGGGGGTCCACCGAAAGCTCAAAATACGTGATCTTCCTGGCGATCTCTTCGCCGGCTGCTATCGCCTCAGCGGACAGGATCATCTGCCTCGCTCCGGAAAGCGCGCTATTGCCGATGAAAACAAACTTCTCCCGGTCAAGGTCAGGGAGCAACCCGATCTTTATCGCCTTCTCCATATCAATATATGTCCCGAACCCTCCGGCGATGAATATATTCTTAACATCGGAAAAATCCAGGTCCATGTGCCTTACGAGTATTGCGGTAGCCGAGTAGATCGCAGCCTTTGAGCGCTTCAGGTTCTCGATATCCGGCTCCGTGATCACGATATCCGAGCTTGAATCCGCGTTTTCTTTAGGCACGACTATGAACTCCCATCCATCCTTGCCGTCGCGGATACGCTTGGGGTCGCGGGCAATGATGTGCCCGCTCTTATCTATTATTCCGACGGAAAGCATCTCGCACAGAAGGTCGATATAGCCCGAGCCGCAAATGCCCCGCGGCCGGGAATCTCCTATAGTATTATATGCCACCTCCAAAGTCGCAGGCTCGATACTTACTTTTTGTATTGCCCCGTTTGAAGCGCGCATCCCACAGGTTACACCGCTTCCCTCGAACGCCGGGCCTGCTGATGCGGCGCAGCCCACCAGGAATTCACGGTTGCCCATGGCTATCTCGCCATTGGTGCCGATATCAATAAGCATCCTGATCTCATCCTGCTTATAGAGCCCGCTTGAGAGCACGCCCGAAGTAGTATCGCCTCCCACATAACTTGATACACCGGGCACGCAATATAAGAGCCCCCTTGGATTTATCTTTATCCCTGCCTCTGACGCGCGCACAACCGGAAGGAAATTCGCGGTCGGCACATAAGGCTCACGCCTGATGTAGGACGGGTCAATACTCAACAAAAGATGCACCATGGTGGTGTTTCCGGTGCAAATTATGCAAGTGGCATTGTTAAGGTCAACTTTATGCTCCTGCGTCAGCTCCCTGATCATCTCATTTATGGTTTCAACCACTGCATTGTGCAGTTTCTGCAGGCCATCCTCCTTCTCCGCGTAAATTATGCGCGTAATAACATCGCTGCCAAAGGAAGCCTGCCTATTATAAGTCGCCTTTGTACCCAGCACCTTCTTATCGTTTAAATCGACCAGCTGCCCTGAAATCGTAGTCGTGCCTATATCAAAGACGAGCCCGTAATTAAGGTGCGAGGTATCCCCGGGCTCAACCAGCACTATCTCAACGGAATCATCCCTCTTGCCCAACGTCACAGTTACCTTCCAGTCTGCATCCCGCAACAGCTCCCCCAGCTGGCGAATGCTCACAAGCCCGGTCTGCACATTCATAATACCCTGCTTATATTTTATGGAACGGCACAGCCTGTCTAAGTCGCTGATACTATCTTCCAGCGTGGGCTTAGGAAGTTCGATATAGATCTTTGCAGCCAATGGGGAATGCGCAAAAATATCCTCCCTGGCCCCGGACGCAAAAGGGCTTATCTCCTCTGCCGCCGAATAGAGCCCCTTTAAGCCTGTCTCTAATTCCATCTGCGACTCAGGCAGGATATCGATCTCAACATCCCCATGAACAGTAGTAAGGCAGGCAAGATAGATCTGCCTCCTCTTCTCCTCAGGGCTTATGGAACCGCTTCCCTGGGTCAGGACCTTGCCGCTCTTGACCCTCACCTTGCATCTTCCGCAGACACCGTCACCGCCGCAGACAGAGTTCAGGTAGACTCCCGCCGATATAGCCGCGGAGAGTATGGTCGTATCCTTGACCACTTCCACAGACTTCTTGTCGGGATAAAATATAACCCTGAATTTTTCCATTGATATGATTACAGGTTCTTAAGGAATGACGGCAGGCCCGCGGCCTCCTTAGGCCCTACGACAACATCCCAGCCTGACTGCTCCTGTAGGTCTCCGCTCATTATCGCCACGTATCCGGGGATGATCAAGCGCTTGTGAGCAACCATGCCCCTGACTCCGAGCTTATCCAAAGAGCTGGAGATCTTCTCGGGCGTGAACTTCTCCGCAGCCCATGCGGTAAGGACAGACATCCCTTCCGTGTCAATGCTCACGATATAAGACGGGATCTTGCTTGCCTCGACCTCCCCAAGGACGGTGTAATACGAAAGGGAAAAGTTGGTGGTCACCAAAACCGGGGAGTTGGGATCTGCCTGCCCTATCGCGTAAACCTTGGGCTCTATCTGCAATGGTTTCTGGGGATCGGTGTAAATATTCTGCCTCAATGTCAGGACCGAGAGCGCCTGCCACGGCTCAATCCCTTTAAGAAGCACTATGCTTGCGTATTTAGCGATATAGGTCGCCGCCTCGATCGCCTCTTCGTAAGGGTCATCCGCCTCGATCGTCACCAGGACAGGGTAGCCGAGGCTGCGGTTTGATTTCTTGAGCGCCTGCCTTCTTATCTGGGTCAGGTCCCAGATCTTTGCGGCGATGGATTTGGCGCCTGTATCAAGGACCATCTCCGTAATGCCGCGTCCGGCCAGCTCCCTGGTCAAAACTGAAACCGAATCCACATCCGGCGCAGAAACAACCAAAGGAACCTTAAACTCCAACGCCAATGCAGCCATCCCTTCCAGATTATCCCGAGTGGCATGATAGATAAGAGGTTTCCTATCTTTGAGCGCTGCCAACGCCTCCCTCACCGCTGCGGGATCATCGCTCATCAGGACAAGCGAAAGGTCCGTACCGGCTGCTGCCAATTTCACCGCCTCAATAAATCTTTTTGCCCCGGAGGATTGCCGGATGGCGACCAAATTCACTTCAAGCTTCTGGCCTACACGCTCAAACTTAAGATTATTTATTTTAACAAGCCTGTCCTTTATCTCGGCATCCTTAAGGCTGTCTTCGATAATAAAACCTACGCCGGCGGGATTGCGGAACTTCTCTTCATGCCGGAACATCACTGTTTCGTTGCCTGTATCGAGCTTGGTTTCGCCTGCGCCGATAGAAACAAGCCTTATCGGCGGCAAAGAAGCGGCCTCAAGGGAAACTTTCGCCTCAGGGCTTACATAAGGACACTTATCAACCGGCACCGCCTTCTTGGCAAGCTGCATGGCAAAGGCAAGGCAGGTAGCGAATCCGCATTCGCGGCAGTTTGTCTTGGGCAGTAACTTATATATATCCAAACCCGATAAAGCCATCTTTGTCTCCCTTTATCTATTAATAATACCAGCCAGATACCCCGCCCCGAAACCGTTGTCAATATTTACAACCCCGACCCCGGGCGAACAACCGTTAAGCATCGTCAAAAGCGCAGAGAGCCCGCCGAAATTCGCCCCGTATCCGCAGCCGGTCGGCACAGCCACTACCGGGCAGCTTACAAGGCCGCTTACAATGCTGGGAAGCGCCCCTTCCATTCCGGCCACTACCACGATGACGCTTGCCTGCCTTAAAACATGGATATTGCTCATGAGCCGGTGCACGCCAGCAACGCCCACATCATATAGCCTTACCACCCTGTTACGCATCACCTCAAGGGTGATCGCAGCTTCCTCCGCAACAGGTAAGTCGGATGTCCCGGCGGAAATAACCACGACTTGCCCTTTCTTGAAAACGCCGCCCTTTCTGACAAGATACCCTATCTTTGCCAGATGATTATATTTAAGGGCCGGGATGGCTCTCTTTAGGCAAGCGAACACCGGCCTCTCGAGCCTTGTCAAAAGCAGCTCCTGCTTGTTCCTGAGCAGCTCTTTACAGATCCTCAAAAGGTGTGCTTTATCCTTGCCGGGACAATAGACCGCTTCACTAAAACCGCGGCGCGCCTTCCTGCCCAGGTCAACCTTGGCAAAACCCAGATCGCAGAAACCCTTTCCCGAAACCATTAAGAATTATCCCCGGAATATGACCGTAAGCAGGACGATCATGATCAGCCCGGTCAGGATGTAAAAATCGTTAAAATACAGAAAATCGCTTACTCTGTCCTGGAAGGTGTATCTTCTGCCGAAATCGACTTTCGGAGAAACCTCTTTGTTCTTTCTTTTGTATTCCTGGACCTGTTCTTGCTTGAACCTTAAGTACACCCCTCCAACCTTATAGGCGGGTATCTGGCCGCTCTCCGCCAGGTCCATCACCTGCCTCTCGGAAATATCCAATAACAAGGAAACATCCCTGACCGTAAGAAGTTTTTCTTCATTCATCTGATTATTTTCCTATCTTTCCCGATGCAACCCAATTATCTATGGCCTTGCGCTCAAATCTCCAGTCGCCTCCTTCTTTCTGGGCGGGGACCTTCCCGGAGTTGGCCCACTCCATTACCGAATTAAGATCCACTTCCAGATAGCGGGCAAGCTGATCGGGATTTAAGAAATCGTGGAGCATGCTGCATTCGCCTTCAAGCACCGCCCCTTCGGCAACATTAAGCTTTGCAGGATAAATATCCCCTTCAACTAAGGCGGTCGGCAAAAGAGTCAGCCTTTCGCGGGCAGTGATCCGGCCCTTTACCTTGCCGCCGATTATGATATTATCTCCAACTATATCGGCGTTCACTACCGCAGTAGAACTTATGGTAAGATTGCCCTTTGATTCAAGATTACCCTCAAACTTGCCGTTTATGCGTAAATTTACAGGGTCCTTAAAAGCAAGGGTCCCCTGCATAGAGGCATCGACATCCAGAATCTTTTCTTCGCCCTTCTTATTAAATGCCATGGCTTACCTCCGTTTTTTAGCCGCCTCTGCGCTCTCATCAATAAACAAGAAACGTTCAAGGTATCTGAACAGAAAAAGCACCACCAGCGCCAGGACCGTAGTAAATATCGCCCCGTTTACAAAACCGCATCCTACCGCAAGGCCTATTCCGGCGACAACCCAGAGGCTGGCCGCTGTAGTAAGCCCGCGCACCCCCTCGCGGTCCCGGATGATCGTGCCGGCGCCCAAGAAACCGATCCCCGTGATCACCCCGGCAGCGATACGGGCAGGGTCCAACGACACCTTATTGCTATATATATCAAAAACATACATGGATGTCAACATGATAAGGCAGGAACCTAAAGAGACCAGGATATGAGTCCGCCATCCAGCGTTCCTGCGGTGCACCTGGCGCTCCAATCCGATCAAGCCTCCCAAAAATGTCGTAAGCATCAAACGTGAAGCGATCTCCCAATCAGTAAGCATCTCAAACCTCCATTCTCAAGCTATACCGCCCTTGTTAGGGCCAGCTCCGGCCTTAGCCCTTTCCTGAACAACTGATATCCGAATCCCGCCACCATCGCCGCATTGTCAGTGCAAAGCTGGCGCGGCGGAAAAAAGCACCTCACCCGGTTGACCTTAGCCGAAGCCGTGAATTTCTCTCTTAACCGGCTGTTCGCCACTACGCCTCCCCCGATGACAAGGCGAAACGTTTTCTTGGATTTGCAGGCCATAAACGACTTCCGGATAAGGGCATCTATTGCCGCCTCCTGGAATGAAGCCGCGATATCCCTTTTGTCCTTAAGCCTAAGCTTGCTTGATCTGGCCATGTACAACACCGCCGTCTTTATGCCGCTGAAACTAAAATCCAGCGGCCTCTTTGTCCCGGAACATGCAAACCTTGCCTTGGCGGGATTGCCCTGACGCGCCATCTTTTCGATAAACGGGCCTCCCGGATATCCCAGGCCCAGGATCTTGGCCACTTTGTCAAACGCCTCCCCGCAGGCGTCATCCTGAGTCTGGCCGAGCGTTTCTATCTTGTTAAAATCCTTTACATAAAAAAGGCTGGTATGCCCCCCGGAAACTACCAGCGCCACAAAAGGAAATTCCACCCCTTCGGAATCCAGGAAATTCGCGTAAATATGGCTATGTACATGGTCGACGCCCACTAAAGGCACCCCTAAATAAACGCCCAGCGCCTTGGCAAAGGATATGCCCACCAGCAATGAACCCGCAAGGCCGGGCCCCGCAGTAACGCTTATAAGGCTTATATCCTTAAGCGCGATCCCTGCCTCATCCAAAGCGGAATCAGCGACCTGCGCTATCGTTTCCAACTGCATCCTTGAGGCTATCTCCGGGACAATGCCGCCGTATTTGGCATGGAGATCAATGCTTGAGCTGACAGGGTTGGAAAGCACATACCTGCCGCCCCTTACCGCCGCAGCAGAGGTCTCATCACAGGATGTCTCTATCCCAAAGGTGATCGCGCTATTATTCATCCTGCCAGCTCCGAAACAAAAACAAACTTATAGCCCTGGCTCTCCAGCTCTGGCATGATCTCCTTTAACGTCTCCAGCGTGTTCGGCCGGGCATGGCCTATGCCTATGGCGCTGCCGTAAGTCCGGGCAACAAGCGCTAAGCCCAATATCTGCTTTTTAATATACTCCGGATCGCTTTCATTATCTATAAAGACATTACGTTTAGCAAAATTTATCCCGAATTTAGGGGCCAGTTTTGGGCAGACTGATCCGGCGGCAGTGGAGCTGTCCAGAAAATACAGCCTCTTTTTCTTCATCTCTTTAAATACCGCTTTCATGACCTTCGCATCAGAAGTAGCAAAAGAGCCCATGTGATTGTTTATGCCTCTTGCATAAAGCACGCTTTCCAGGTCCTTATCGAGGATCTTGCGTATCTGGGCATCATTCATGGAGATCAAGATCGTATCATTCTCCAGGTTAAGTTTTTCGCGCGGCTCCATGGGCAGATGAAGTATTATCTCCTGCCCCTTGGAATGCAGCTTTTCAGAAACCTGCCGAGAAGCCGCCAGATTCGGCAGGACCGCGCAGGTAACGGGATATTTTGGATCAAGCATATCGGCTGCGTCCAGATTATAACCCCAGTCATCGATCACGATAGCGATCTTTGCCTTTACTATCCCGCTTGAGGCTGCAGGCTGCGCAGCGGGCTGCGGCAGGACAGCGGGAGCGACAACGGCCGGTTTCGAAACCGAAGGCCTGGGCGCGGGCAAAACTGCGGCCTTGACTTTCACCGGCTTAGGCGCCGGAGGCTTGGGCGCGAACAATCTCTGCATTAAAGTTTTCTTGGCCAGCGCCTTTGGCGCTGCCGGCTTTGCCGGCTTAGGAGCTGTTTGCGGCTTAACCGGCTTAAGCATCACTTGCTGCTTAACCGGCTTAGGCATGACCTGCGGCTTAACCGGAGCAAGCACTTGCGGCTTAACCGGCTTAGGCATGACCTGCGGCTTAACCGGAGCAAGCACTTGCGGTTTAACAGTAGGAATTACTACTTTTGCAACCTCCGGTTTTGCCGGCATTGAAGAAACTTGCAGTTTCGCCGGCGCAAGAACAACTTGTGGTTTTGGCAGCGGGGCAGGCAAAACCGCCGGCTTTGGAGCTGCCGGCTCAACAGGCTGCGGCTGTACCGCAACAATCCTTAATACTGTCTCCGCAGGCTTCTCCGGCAGCTTACTCAAAACCTTTGCCGGCTGTTTTCTGGGCGTGGTCATGAACACGAACAAGCCCAGGATAACCGCCACTAAAACAAAAACCGCTAACTGAGGGTTCCCGTTTTTTGCGCCCCGGCGGGAAGGCCTGCTTTGCCTTTTAACAGTGGCCCTCCTTCTTCTTCGCGCCATTATTTCTTTTCCTTGCTATTGTAAAACCTGATCGCCTTCAGGACATCTAAGGCATGCATCAGCTGATTGTCAGTTTTATAATCGAATACGCCTGCTTCTTTGTCTTTCGCTATCTTTTCCTTATTTTCTACCTGCTCAAAGATCTCCTGCGGATCACTCCCCTTAACATCACCAGCTGCAGAGGCATTAACCTTCTCCGCCTCGACTACAATATCAGGTAAGACCCCCTTCTCGTTTATCACCTTTCCCGAAGGAGTAAAATACCTGCTGGTCGTAAGGCGCAAAGCCGAGCCGTCGCTTAAAGGCACAACGGTCTGGACCGAACCTTTTCCGAAAGACTTCACGCCGAGGATAATCGCCCGCTTATAATCCTGCAGGCAGCCGGCGACTATCTCGCTTCCCGAAGCAGATCCCTCATTTATCAATATAGCCATGGGGATATCCAGGATCGGGTTCTTTTCCCGGGATAAAAACTGTATATTCTGCTCCTTCTTCCTCCCGACGGTAGAAACAATAAGCTTGCCCTTCTCCGTAAATTTCCCCGCAATATCTACGGCGACATCCAGCAGCCCTCCGGGATTATTGCGCAGGTCCAGGATCAAGGCATTCATCCCCTCCTTGGCCATCCTCTCAAGCACCGCGTTAAACTCCTGGGAGCTCTCCTCCCGGAACTCGATCAGCCTGACATAACCGATATTATCCTCCAGGATCCTTGCTTCCTTTATATCCTTTATCTTGATGATCCCGCGCACTATTTTGAACTCGAGGATCTTCTTCTCCGATTCGCGCAGGACCACGAGGTTCACGGCGTCGCCGGGCTTGCCGCGCATCTTCTTTACCGCATCGGTAAGGGTCAAGTCCCGGGTCGACTCGTTGTCGATCTTGACGATCCTGTCCCCCGCCTTGATCCCCGCCTTCCACGCCGGCGTATCATCTATCGGCGTTACTACGGTCAGCACCCCATCCCTTAAGGTTATCTCAATGCCAATGCCTCCGAATTTGCCTTCCGTATCTATTTTTAATTCATTGTAACTATCCGGGTCGAGGAACTGGCTGTGGGAATCAAGGGAAGAAAGCATCCCCTTTAACGCCCCATAGATGAGGTTCTTAGGCTTGGGGTCATCCACATACTCGAGCTGGATTATGGAGATGGCGTCCGAAAAAATCTCCACCTGGCGGTACAAGTCATCCTTAATCTTCTTATCCGTCTCAGACACCGACAAAGTCACGAACGCAAAAACACCCAGCACCGCGATCAAGACAACGATCAGTTTCTTACGCATTATCGAGCCTCCTCTTTAAGAGTTCCTGGGCGACCTTGGGATTGGCCTTGCCCTTGGTCTTCTTCATTACCTGCCCGACCAAAAACATAAGGGCGTTCTCCTTGCCCGCTTTATAATCGTTTACGCTTTTTGCATTTTCGGCTATGGCCTCATCCGCCGCGCTCTGGAGCTCGGAAGAATCCGAGATCTGGATAAGATTCTTCTCTTTTACGATAACGGCAGCCGGTTTCTTTTCATCGATCATGGCGGAAAGCGCGCTCTTTGCGGAAAGGTTTGAAAGCTCCTGCCGCTCGACAAAACCGATCAGCTCTACCAGCTCCCGGGCAAGAACCCCCAGGCCGCTTATGCCGCAGCCGCGGCTGTTAGCCTCGGATATAAGCGGGCCGATAAGCCAGTTAGCCACCGGTTTCTTGTCCGCTGCCTTGTAAAGCTTAAAACACTCCTCGGCGTAAAGAGCGTCCTGCCGCGAAACTACGATGATCCCGGCGCAATTTTCCGGTATGCCGTACTCCTTCACAAAACGCAATGCCTTCTCTTTAGGCATCTCAGGTATAGAATTTCTTGCCTCTTCGATCTTTTTAAGGGTTATGACAAAAGGCGGCAGGTCAGGGTCTGGAAAATAGCGGTAATCCTGCGCACCCTCTTTGGTGCGCATGCTTACTGTCTTTGATCCCTTTTCATCCCAGAGCCGGGTATCCTGCACGAGCTTCTCCCCCTGATCCAAAAGAGCCGTCTGGCGCTCTATCTCAAAGATAAGGGCCTCCCTTACCGCTTTAAAAGAGTTCATGTTCTTAAGCTCTGATTTTACCCCCAGGCCTTTCGTGCCCTCAGGCCGCAGGGAAATATTCGCGTCGCAGCGAAGCGAACCCTTCTCCATGTCACAATCAGAAACATCCAGATAAAGAAGAATACTTTTTAAAGAAGACAAATACTCGTACGCCTCCCCGGGGCTGCGGATATCCGGCTCGCTTACGATCTCTAAGAGCGGCACCCCGGTGCGGTTAAAATCCACAAGGCTTGCGTCATCTCGATGGATCAGCTTCCCCGCATCCTCCTCCATGTGCACCCGAATGATCCCTATGCGCCGGGGAGCGCCATCAATTTCTATATCAAGGAAGCCGGCCGAAGACAGCGGGAGGTCATACTGCGAGATCTGATAATCCTTCGGCAGGTCAGGATAAAAATAATTCTTGCGGTCAAACTTAGTGTACTCCTGCACCTTGCAGTCCAGGGCCAGCGCCACTTTGATCGCGCGCGAGAGCGCCTCTTCGTTGTAAACCGGTAAACTTCCCGGGAACCCGAGGCAAACCGGGCAGACCTGAGTGTTGGGCTCTGCGCCGAAAGTAGTCGGACAGCCGCAGAAGGCCTTAGTCTTTGTGTTTAATTGTACATGCACCTCTAATCCGATGACCGGTTCGTACTTCATAGTTTTGGCTTCATCTTATGCCACGGCGTTGCCTGCTCGTAAGCGTGCGCTGCCCGAAATATCGTTTCCTCGTCAAACGGTTTGGCCAGGATCTGCAGCCCAACCGGAAGGCCGCGCTTCGTGAAGCCGCACGGTATGGATATCGCGGGTATCCCCGCCAGGTTTGCCGAGATAGTATATATATCCGATAAGTACATCTTAAGCGGGTCACTAGCCCTCTCCCCGGCCTTAAAGGAGGGCGTCGGGGAAGTGGGCGTGATTATGCAATCAAGCTCTTTGAATACTTTATCAAAATCCTCTTTGATCAGCGTACGCACCTTTTGCGCCCGCAGATAATACGCATCATAATATCCATGCGACAGGACGAACGTGCCGAGGATTATCCTGCGCTTGGCCTCCTCTCCGAAACCAAAACCCCGAGTCTTACGGTACATATCGATCAAGTCCTTGCCTTTGACCCTGAGGCCGTACTGCACACCGTCAAAGCGCGCAAGGTTTGAGCTTGCCTCGGCGGTAGCGATGATGTAATAAACCGCAACCGCGTATTCAGTGTTGGGCAGGGACACTTCCTTAAAAATAGCCCCTAGCGATTTAAATTTATCTATTGCCTCTTCAACTATAGCCTTGACTTCCGGGTCCATCCCTTCAACAAAATACTCTTTGGGGATACCGATCCTTATGCCCTTTACATCGCCGGTTAAAGAGTCGGAGTAATCCGGCACAGGAAGATTAACGGAAGTAGAATCATTGGAGTCGTAACCTGAAATGACATTCGCCAATAAAGCGCAGTCGCGCACATCCTTGGCAAATGGGCCGATCTGATCAAGACTAGAGGCAAAGGCGATCAGACCGAAACGCGAGACCCTTCCGTAAGTGGGCTTTAGCCCCACGACCCCGCAAAATGAGGCCGGCTGCCGGATCGAACCTCCGGTATCCGAGCCCAATGCCAGGATCGCCTCATCCGCAGCCACAGCTGCCGCCGAGCCTCCAGATGACCCTCCGGCAACGCACTCAGTATCCCAAGGGGTGCGCGTAGCGTGGAAACATGAGTTCTCCGTCGATGAACCAAAGGCGAACTCATCCATATTAGTCTTAGTATCGAGGATCAAAGCGCCCGCTGCCTTCAATTTCTTTATGACTGTGGCATCATACGGAGGCTTGAAACCTCCCAGTATCTTGGAACAGCACTCGGTGTTAAAACCTTCAGTGCAAATATTATCTTTTATTGAAACCGGAATGCCGCTTAAGGCAGAGGAAGGATTTGACGCAGATTCCTGAAACTTTAAAGACCCGTTGAAGCGGACGTAAGCCTTGACTTTGTGATCGACTTTAGCGATCCTTTTCTCAAGGGATGAGACTATATCAGCAGGCGCAGCCTTGCGGGAGGCTAAAAGTTCCGAAAGCTCATGCGCAGTTAAGACGTTTGGTTCCACAGATGACTCCGGTAAAGTTTACTCTATGACTTTAGGAACGACAAAAAAGTTTCCATCCTTCTCCGGTGCGTTAGCAAGCACTGCATCAGCCGGCAAGCATCCTTTAGGAAGATCCGGCCTTAATACGTTTCCAACGGGCAGGATGTGGCTTGTGGGCAAGATACCCTTTATATCCACCTTATTTAATTTATCGATGAAGCCCAGTATGTCTTGGAGCTGACGGGCTAACTTTTCTAACTCCTGCGGCTCGAGCTCAATGCGCGCAAGATTAGCGGTATATTCAACCGTTTCTTTGGATATGGCCATAATCCTATTCTCCTCTATATATTAGTTTTTTATGATACCACCCTTTACCTTAAAAGTCAAAAAGAAAAGAAAGGAAAGAAAGGGGACGGTTCTATTTTCCTAAAGAAAATAGAACCGTCCCCTAGTTTTATTAACTATCAGTTTTAACTATAAAGCTTGCGGACCCATCAACATCCTCTTATTCGCCAATATCTCTGCAATTATCTTAGCAAGATCAGGTTCTGAGGCTACCTTGCCGTCCTGCGTAACGTAGAATATGTAACCATTGGCGTTGACCTTCCAGTAAGGGTGATACGGGCTCTTGGAGTAAGCGCTCTTGGGGCTCCAAAGAAGCTCGGTTGAAGCTGCCTTTACATAGTAATCAAGCACATCGTAAGCCGATTTAAGGCTCTTGCGTTTCTCAAAGTTAACATTTCCGGGCAACGAATGAAGCTTATTCTTGAGTTCAGCGCGGAGGAGATCCAGGACAAGATCAATGGCATCATTTCTATTAACCTTAAGGAACTTCTCAGGTTTCTTAGTCCAGGTGGCTTCCTTGAAAGCCCCGGTTACGGCGTCAATGACAACAACGCCGGAGGCATGGATGTTGTAGCAGGGCAGGAGATTCTTTCTAACGAATGGTAACAGATAGTAATCCGAACCATTGACACCCGCCCTCTTGACCAGGATCGGATCCGCCTTTACGGTATTGGCAAAAGCCTTCTTGCATTCGGGGTCGTCAAGGAGCTGCACAGGAAGAATATCCTTCCACCCGTTTTTTGTAACTAAGGGCTTAGCTCCCAAAGGAGCCCTTAGCTTGCCATTAATAAGCTTAGTTTTAGGTGGCTCTTTGACGCCCATAAAGACAAGATTAGCGTCATCGGGCTTCCCTTTCTCAATAAACACTTTTGCTTTGCATTGCTCCGGAGGCGGCTCGGATACCCTGACAAGCTTCCCATTGTAACCGTCGCTTGTAGTCAAAGGTAAAAAGTAGGTGGAAGCGCAGACAGTTGCGGTCACATACGTATCCTGGCCTAAGCCGGTTATCAGAGGATCCTTGACCCAGAAACCGGAAACAGTAATAGTGGGCGCGGTCCATGGGTTAGCGGTAGCAGAGCAGCCTTTTAAGGTAACCCAGTGGTTATATCCGCCGTAAAGAGGCACGGTGGCAGGAACATTCTGTTTAGCCACTCCTGGAACATTATAAGCCATCCAGAAACAGATATCGCGCATATACTTTGACATAGCCTGCGGGTCAGTGGCAGGATCATAGGCGCCAAGCGCGAAGTTGTATCTGGGAGGGTCAAAATAATCCATGATATTGTGCACTTCATCAGCCGTAAGATCCACGTAAGGCGAAGGCGGAGTAGCGCCTTTTATATACTGGTAGATCTGGTCTTGGCTAAGGTCAGCCATCCCGGCGCCGGACCTGATGAAATTAAGGGTCATCTGGGAAGCCGCCGCGCCCGTCGAATTATAATTAAGAGCGGTCTGATACCATGGCACGTCTGCAATGTTAAGCACCCATTCCTCGATACCTTTGGAGCAATAGGCATGGGAGAAACCCGCAGAAACAGTTTCCCACCCAATATAGATATTCTTGTTTACATCTACGGCTAAGCTGGGAATGTGCCAATTTGGCTCGTCCACGTCATTCACGCGTAAACTCTGCCCAAAGGAAGCGCCAGCGTCAGAACTAACGGCGATATAAATATCCCAATTAGCAAAACCGTCCGCGCGGTCGCTGTCCCAGCAAATATATATTTTATTGCTTGTATCAACGGCTATATCGGGATAGCGGTTGTCAGCGAAAGTGCCATCGGTAATGCGCACATTAGTGCCGAAGGAAACTCCGGCGTTGGTGCTCTTAGCAAAGTATATATCGCCTACGCTATTGCGGGTATCCCTCCAGGCAACATAAACATTCCCCGCAGCGTCAACAGCTATAGAAGACCTGGTTTGCGATCCGGTAGACGGACTATTGACCTGGACGCTGGGTCCGAACGTAGCCCCGCCGTCAACGGACTTGGCCACAAAAACATCCTCATTTGTCCCCTGTGTATGCCAGCTTATATAAATATTTGAACCGGAAACGGCAACAGAGGAAAACAAATTATACGAACGAGCCGTGTTATCCACCCGCACGTTAGCGCCAAACGTAGCTCCGCCATCAGTGGACTTGGCAAAATAGATATTAGTGCTGGTAGTGCCGTTTCGATTGTCCGACCAAGTAACATAGATATCGCCGTTTGCGGCTACAGCAACTGCGGGATGCGTCTGAACCGAAGTCCCGGCGCCCGTATCGTCCACGCGGACGTTTGTGCTAAATGTCGCCCCGCCGTCAGTGGACTTGGCAAAGTATATGTCGTAACTTCCGTTACGATTATCCGACCAAACAACATAAACAATACCAGTTGAGCCCACAGCAACAGAAGGCTCTATCTGCTCCGTAATCGCCAGGGCAGTATCATCTACCCGCACACTAGCCCCAAAAGAAACCCCCCCATTCACAGATTTACCAAAATATATATCCCTGGAAACACCACAATCCTCCCAAACGGCATATATATTAGCTCCTGAATCTAAAGTTATATCTAAATAACGCTGGTTAGAATCGGGGCCTGCGCTATCCACACGGACTTTCGAACCAAACATTATCCCTGCGCGAGCATCAGCGACAAAAACAGAGATAAAGAATACGGAGACGGCAAGAGACAAAAGAACCTTCCTCATTTATCCTCCTCTAATTTAAGCGGATTTTAAAATAATAAAAGGCTGGTTTTCATCATACATTACTTTCCTATATCAAGTATACCACCCGCCTCTCTCATTTCAAGAGATTGAGACGGCGTTTCGAAAGCGCTTTCTTTCTATCTCCTACCCATAGTTTTACTTGACAGCCTAAGATTAAACTGATAAATTAAAACCTATGAAAAAGAATGGGTTTACGCTGGTAGAGTTAATGATCGTAGTCGCCGTGATCGCGATCCTTGCGGCTCTAGCCTTACCAAGCATAACCCGCAGCCGGGCCAACACCAATGAAGCCTCAGCCGCAACCGCGATAAGATCAGTTGCTACGGCCGCCATAGGCTACCGCTCCACCCACTCCTTTTATCCTGCAAATATGGCCGCCCTTACCGCTACCACCCCTACATACGTAGATACGGCTTTGGGCGCAGGCGCCAAAAACAGCTACAACTTTCTGCTTTCCGGCGGCACAAGCGGATTCAGCGCAACATGCAGGCCCTCCGGCTATCAGGTAACCGGCACAAGAAGCTTCTATGTCGATGAATCGGGCGTTGTGCGCTGGACAAGTGAAGACAGGCCTGCGGCAGCCACGGACCCGGTATTAAGCGAATAACCCCCTTTTTTTAAAACTCACCGACAGCCCCAAAATTCTTGTGGACAAATAACAAAAAAGATGTAAAAATATTTATCTATGAAAACTAAGGACGCCCCCAAGAAACCAAGCTACCGCCTCGGCAACAGCGACGAATTCATCGTCGAGAACTACAACTGCGCAAAGCCCTTTGCCAATTTCTTCCCGGGCATCGCCGGAAAACACGGCATACCCATGTGGACATTTTATACCAACCGCGGGCAGGCGATATCAAGCTTTGGGACCAAGGACAAGGAACACGCCATACTTGAGTTTTATCCCGCGAATAAATCCTGGCAGCTTACCGCAAGCCACGGCTTCCGCACCTTTATAAAAGAATCCTCGGGCAAAAAGGCCATCTTTTACGAACCCTTCCATAGTGGGCCGGTCAACAGGGAATTCGAGCTTAAGAGCAAAATGACCCTGACCTCTTACGACCTTGCCATTGAAGAAGAAAATTCAAGCCTGGGCCTGCACATAAAGGTAGAATATTTCCAGATCCCTGACGAATCCTTTGCCGGGCTTGCCCGGATCGTCACAATAACAAACTTATCCAAGGCTTTAAAAAGGCTTCAGGTCCTTGACGGGCTCCCTCAGGTCACCCCATTCGGGATGAACAACTTCTTCTCCAAAGAGATGAGCCGCACTATCGAGGCGTGGATGAGCGTTGACAATATGGAGACCGGCGTTCCGTTTTACAGGCTGGCGGTTGATCCTGCTGACCGGCCCGAAGTGCTCCATATTAAAGAAGGAAACTTTTATTTAGGATTCCACAATAACGGCAAAAATAACGAAATAATAACCCCTATCGTGGACCCGGATCATATATTCGGGCCCTCCACTGATTTCTCCTGGCCTCACATGTTCCTGGCGGCCAAAAAGTTCCCGGCCCCCAAAAAACAATTTATAAAGAGCAAAACGCCCTGCGGCTTTCTTCCTTTAGAGTTCGAGCTTGGCCCCGGCCAAAACAAGTCATTCTATGCGGTCATCGGGCAGATGCGCAGCGTCGACATCCTGAACTCATCGGCACCCAGGATCATATCCTTCGGATACCTCGAAGAAAAGAAAAAACAAAACCGGAAGAACATCGAAACCCTGCAGGCCGACATAGAAACGCACAGCGGCTGCCGCGCGCTGGATGCCTACGCCAGGCAAACCTACCTCGACAACATCATGCGGGGCGGTTATCCGGTGGTGTTCAAGTCCGGGCTAAAAGAAGCGATCTTTTACCTTTACTCGCGCAAACACGGCGACCTGGAAAGGGATTACAACAGATTCTACATCCAGCCCTCTTATTTCTCGCAAGGAAATGGCAACTACCGCGACGTCAACCAGAACCGCCGCTGCGATGTGTGGTTTAACCCCGACATAAAAGACAGCAACCTTACCGGGCTTATAAGCCTCCTGCAGCTTGATGGCTTTAACCCCCTCATTGTCAAAGGCGCAAGCTTTGTCGCAGATAATAAAGACGCGCTCAACGACGCCCTGGAAAGATTTACCGACGCCAGATCCGCAGCCAAGATCTCGACATTTACGCACAAGCCCTTCTCCCCGGGCGAGCTTCTTATGTTTATTGAAGAAAGCAAGATCAGGCTGAATGCCGGCTGGGATGAATTGCTTGGCGCCGTTATCCCCCTCTGCTTTAAGATACAGGAAGCCGAACACGGGGAAGGTTTCTGGGTGGACCACTGGGCCTACAACCTCGACCTTATCGAAGCATATCTGGGGCTCTACCCGGAAAAAAGATCCGAACTTTTCTTCGAAAAGCCTGTTTTCACCTACTTTGACAACGCCGAGATCGTAAAGCCGCGCAGCCTCAAATACACCTGCCACGGCAAGCACCTCAAACAGCTGCATTCGGTTGCCCTCGACGTTGAAAAAAGGGAGCTCATCAGGTCCCGAAACGATAGGCCCCACCAGGTAAGGACCGCTCATGGCAAAGGCGAAGTCTATCAGACCACGCTTATAAATAAGCTCATCTGCCTGTTTGCGAATAAATTCGCCTCTTTGGACCCCTTTGGCTGCGGGATCGAAATGGAGGCGGATAAGCCCGGATGGAACGACTCCCTCAACGGCCTGCCAGCGCTCTTCGGCTCATCCGTCTCTGAGACTTTCGAATTAAAAAGGCTGGCTAAGATGCTCATTGAGAACTTAAACGGCGGCCGGATAACCAAAATAAACGTCACGCAAGAAGTTTACGAACTCCTTAGCGAACTCGACGCGGCAAATATAGAGTATTTTAGCTCAAAGGAAGACGATAAAGAGCTGAAGTACTGGGATCGTACGCATTGCGCCAAAGAATCTTACCGCGAAAAGACCCGGCTGGGGATAAATGGCAGCGAGAATCCCCTTGAGCCAAAGGAACTCTCGAGTATCCTTACTACCGCCCTAAAGAAGATCGAACAGGGGCTGGAAAGGTCAAAGGATAAAGATAAAGGAATATACTATACGTATTTCATAAACTCCGCCAGCGGCTGCGAAGTTGCGGAAGGCAAGCTCAAGGTGCTGCCAAAATTCACGCAGATAAAAGCCCCCCCCTTCCTCGAGGGCCAAGTGCACGCCTTAAGGCTTGCCCAAACCTCCGGCGAAGCAAGATCCCTCCATGAGGGGACAAAGAAAACGCCTCTTTACGACAGCAAGCTTAAAATGTACAGGCTAAACGCCCCCATTGATTCCATGCCTGAAGAGATCGGAAGATGCCGGATCTTCCCCCCTGGATGGCTGGAAAACGGCTCGATATTCCTGCACATGGAGTATAAATACCTGCTGGAGCTTCTAAAGAATGGCCTTTACGAAGAGTTCTTTAAAGAATTCAAGAACGTGCTTATCCCCTTTCAGGATCCTAAGCGCTACGGCCGCAGCATATTAGAAAATTCATCATTCCTGGTAAGCAGCGCTTTTGAAGACCCGAAACTGCACGGAAACGGCTTTGTCGCGCGGCTCTCCGGCTCAACTGCTGAATTCCTGCAGATGTGGCTTGTCATGAATACCGGAAAAACCCCTTTCTTCATTAATGAGGCCGGCAGCCTCTGCCTCTTCTTCAAGCCTGCACTCGCAGGATGGCTCTTCGATAAAAAGGGCAGATACTCCTATAATTTCTTAAGCAAAATTAAAGTGAACTACCTTAACCCGAAAAGAAAAAATACCTTCGGCAAAGACGCAGCCTCAATAACAAAGATATCCTTCAATGACAAGGACGGAAAACCCGTCGATATCCGCTCAGACACTATCCCCTCCCCTTACGCAGACCAGATACGCTTGCGCCTCATAGGATCGATCGATATCACCTTGGTGTAAATTTATAAATTTATAAACGTGTCAACTTGATATTTTGACAAAAATGTGATATACTTTCATTGAAAGTTGAGAAGAAGCACTTGACAATCAGGTTCATGTTCTACTGATAAAGGCAAACTAGCAGCAATGCTGGGACGCAAAGCCTCCGGTCCTGACCGATTCTTACGGGATAGCGGGGTTACCAAAGGGACAAGAGCTCCATAATACGCCCTAGAAAATGCCTTTCTAGGGTTTTTTTATGGGCTTTTGTAGACGCTCCAGCACGAAATTTTGCGGGAGCGTTTTTTGTTAAGGAGGCCTTGAAATGAAAGAAACGCATGCGGAATTAAAAAACCAGAGGGTCGTGACATTCCTGAACAGGGGCGAAGTGGACTTCCTGGATAAGATCGGAAAAGATGCGCTCTTCTCTTCCGGCATGAAGCTCTCCCGCGCCAAACTGATCGCATGGCTTGTGGATATCGCTAAGGACCTTGAAATGACCGGCGACGGGATCAGATCAGAAAGTGATTTTGAGAACAGGATAAAAATAATACTGCAGAAAAAAATAGCGTTCCCGCTTGACTCGGACAAACCCTTAAATAAACAAGGAGGTGCCAGATGAAGAAGATCACCTGCTTGATTCTAACCGCGGCAACGATTTTGTCTATGGCCGGGCCTATTTGGGCCGGTGAGTCCAAGACTATTCGAGTAAGCGTGACCATTCCGGCTTTACCCGGCATCAATGTAGCGCCATTCTCTCTTGATGACGTCAGAAACCGCGCAAAAGAAGGAATTACGGATAAAGAAAAATCGGATGAAAAGGCTAAGGAAGAGGAAGCCCCCATGTTTATCGTTCAGAATGACAAAGGCCGGATGGACCTGGTGTTAAAGACGCTGTATGCCCGATAAGAAGAAAACGCGGCACTCCCCTTCCTGCTACTCCGCCTTCCTTACCGGAAGGTTGAAAAGATAAGTCACCCCTTCGGAAAGTTCGATCTCTTTAACCAAAGGCACATCAGGAATATATTCAATCGGAATACTGTCCAAAACCACTGTCAACGTATGTTTTCCGGGAGCCACACTTGAGAAGACGTATCTGCCATCAGCGCTTTCGCTTTTGACTTTCTTGCCGGTTTCAAGGCTAAAGATTACTTCTCCAATCCCTTCCTCACCCTGGCTGGGCTTTCCATCGCCGTTATTATCGACAAAAACCACTCCCCTTATCTCGGAGCGCGACATCAAGCCGAAATATAGAGTGATGGTCTGATGGTGCAATATCGCTACATTTTGGGTCAGCGGTCCGGTGCCAAGGTAACCTCCGGGGATCGTATCCGTATCCAGCCCGATAGAGGCATTTCTGCCGCGGACACCCTTAAACTTAAAATAACCGAACAGGTCCGTACTCTGCACCTTATCACCGTAATAGACCTTTACCCCCTCTATCGGCGCGTCATCCCTTTGCCTGAGGCCGTCAAAATTGTTATCCTTGAACACATACCCCTCGACATCGCATATAGCGTCCCAGCGCAAGCCCGTATCCCACATGTAACGCAATCCGCCGCTAAAACTGGCCTCCATGATCTTTCGGGTATTTTCACTTTCCGCCCAGGTGTTGCGTATGCGGCAGTTACCGTAAATCTCTGTATCATTTGAAGGCCTGAATCTTAATTCGGTGTAACCCTGGACATAATCCTGCCCTGAAAGAAAACTCAATGAAGACTGTGTCCTTTCTTCGTCATGATAGTTAAAACTGACCGTCCAGTAAAAAGGAGAGTTACCGAGCTGCTGCGACCAATCGAGCCCGGTTTCAAATACGTTCGGCATGGAGTGCTCACGGTAATATTTAGCATAAAGCCAGTTTATCTCCTTGCGTATATAATAATAAACCTCGCCTATCAGCGGGACACTCACCCCCATAAGCACCTTGTTATTATCATAGTTTGAGGTTGAAGACGAATAACTTTCGTTAAGCTGGTATGAATATCCAAAGTTGGTCTGGATCTCCTTTATAAACTTGAATTTCCTCGTTAAGTTCAGCCGCGAATTCTGATAACGCGTCTGGGAGCTTTTTCCCAGATCATTCTTTAACTGATAATCCCCCGATATGCCGGTAGCGGAGTCCGGGCGGAAGTCGGCCCCGATATCAAAATCTTCATTCAGGCGGTCGTCGTGATCCAGCGCAGGATACAGCCTCTCCTTATACACATCAAGCCTGCTGTTAATGCTTAATTTATCATTAGGATTATAGTTCATATTGAACAGGCTGCCCACCTGCCCCTGAGACCATCCGCCTCCGGTAATACTCATAAACTTCTGGCTTATATCCCTGAGTTGCCCGGTAAGAGTGAGCTTTTGGCCGGCATACCTTGCATTCAAAAGGTTGGCAAATGACTCGGAGTCATAGGCCACCTCATAATTCAACCCGCCGTTCTTGCCAATAAGCCAATCGCCAAGAAGATCATATCCGTATTCGTTCAAATCATTATTCCTGCTGATGCCCCAACCTCTGGCCAGGGAAAATCTATACGTCTGGTTCTTCGTTGGCAAGTAACTCATCCTTCCTCCGGCTAAGTATTGATTCGGAGTCTTGGCATCAACTGTGCTAGCGCTTCCCTGGCCGCCGCCCATATCCCTTCCCCAGAAAAGATCATAACGGATTTTATTTTTAAATGCAGGAGTTGTAAAATTTACCCCCAATATACCGGAATCAGTGATACCAAGATTGGAGAATCCGGTTGAAATGTTCCCGCCGGATAGGCCAAAATTCCTTAATGGACCGATCTTTCCATTCTTAAGCTTAAAATACCTACTGGTAAACGAGCTCTTGCCGTTTAACCTTCGGAAAGTGCCCCCTGTATCCAACTCCCCGTAAGGCGTAGAACCCAATATCTTGAATCTATGATAAAAAGAATCGCTGGTGCGATTAATATCTTTCTTATAAAGGCTCCTGCCGGACTCCTCAGAGTTCCAGCTCATATCGTAACTAAGCTTGAAATTACGGGTACTATCCTGCTTGCGCTGGAATTCATCAGCATACTTCTGCCCCTGAATTGTGGTCGACACGCACATAAATTCAAGGGTCCAGCGGTCAGTATCGTCCCAGATATGAAAATAGGTGTACCCGAAAGCGCCGCCGGTGACAAGCAGCTTATCCGGGCTTTGCTGCTCGACCAAAAGTATATCCGGCTCAGTAGCCAGAAACCGGGCGATGTTTTTCCCGGTAATAATAAGGCTCTTCCCCTTTTCCAGCTCCAGAGGCTGCTTAACATCCCTTAAGGAAGCATCCAGCTTGATCTCAGCGGGAAGTACGCTTGATTTATCAGATTTTAACTTCAGGAGGCCCTGCAAGGGGGCGTTTCTTAATGCGGAGGAAAAATATGGACTGAGTTTTGAACCATGGCGTGACAATATGACATCATTCTGGATCTCAAAAATATCAAGGAACTGCTCCTCAATAGCGCCGCATAAAAAAGGATCAGCTGCAAAAACTAAACCAAATGGAGATAGAGCAACCGTCAATGACAAGAATGCTGCGATTAACCGTCCCGTACTGCTTCTCCTCATGCGATTATTTATCTTTAATACCCTGCTCTGTTATGCTGCCGATTGCGCCGTCAGCTCCAACCTCGAACTTGTATTCCCTGGTGACGATCGGCCCTCTGCCTGCTCCGGTATCCTCCAGGCCCTTACCCAGATCAAAGGTAAAAACCAGATCATACAAACCCGCCGGAAGATTATCCTTCCACAAAGAACTCATTTTCAACTTGTCGGCCGGCAAAGTGTAGACGTTATCGAACTTTCCACGGGCGAATATCTTACCTGATTTATTAATGATATGGTAAGTCCCGGAACAAACCACATCGGTATTTCCGGAATTCTCCATATCCAGCTCAAGCACCAGCCCCTTGAGATCCTGCTTCTTCAAAATCAGGTTTTTAAAATCCACTTTGCGGTCGACCGTGCCTTTAGCCTCAGCATAAAACAAAGTTGCAACCCTCAATGAGAGATTTATTCCCGCAGATGTGCTGGTTATATCCTCATCAGGTTTCGCCGAGCTAAGCCCGGTCTCAAAGAACATGCTTGCAAAATACCCGCCCTCTTTCCCGGCAGGAACCTTAACGGAATAGTTGATCCTTTGACGGCCGAAAGCAGGAATAGTGAACTCAGCTGGTGAGAATGTTATCCATGAAGCGCAGGAGCGTGAGGCTGTCCCTGCCGGAAGGAACTCTTTGGCGCCGTCGCCGGTTGAAGCATAATACCAATCCTCAACGTAAACCTTCATGGCCCGGGCTTCACCAGTAGGATTCTCCATGATCATCACCCCATATTCCTGTTTTCCGGGCTCAACAACAACCCTCACCTTTGACTTATCCACATAAGGCATCGGCTCGGCCTCAAGAAATGATGCAAAGCCCAAAATATTAGTTACCGTTAAAACGAAAACAAAGAAAGTTGCCTTAAGTTTAAGCCTCAGCATGAACCTCTCCTTTCCACAGAGTCTTAGGAACATAATAGGTAATGAATACAATTAATAATATAGCATAACTATTTATAAATGTAAAGGAAGCCTAGAAGCCTTTAAGGGCCCATGGCTTACAATCTTTGCCATGGGCCCCGCGGGCTTACTTAACCACAAACTGTTTTGCCGTATCTTGGATCTATGTTGCCTGTTACACTATCGTGATCGTGATCGAGCCGGAGTAGGTGCCGATCGGCTGCGTCAAAGGCACTGGAACGACGCCAACAGCATCACCAAGCCCGGTTCCCAAACCGTAGTAGATCCTTAACCATTTGCCGGCAAGAGCTCCGGAGTTAGCAGTAAAGCTCTGGCCATCGCTGCCGCCAAATGACATCTTAGAACCGATCAGGGTATCGGTAATGCCATCTGAAGCTGTAAAGGAAACATTGATCTTGTTGTCAAGATTATTGCCGCCACTGGCAACGCTGGTGCGGTTATGCGTAATGGTCAATGCCCCGTTGTTCTTTATGGCAGTGACATCCACCGCATAATAGCAGCTATCCTGAGGCCTGAAGATCTTATACAAGGCATCGACTGTCAACGTTCCAAAATTGACACTCCCTAACGGTGCCGGATTCCAGTCTTCAAGCAAGTCAACGTCGGCTCCGTCAGGAGTGATCCTCGAGACAGTAACGCCAGTGAGAGTAAACGCCGGCACGATCGCAGACACAGGCACGGGATAACTGGCTGCCATAGCCGCAGAAGCGCAGGTTAACACCAAGATACCGGCCAAAAGAATCATTAACGCTTTGGCTTTCATCTTTTCTCCTCCTTTTTTGTTATTGGTTCTCTTGATCTCTTCTCCGATAAGCATTTTACTTTTCAGGTGCATCCTCCTTTCTGTTTCTCTGTTAATAAGTTAATAGTCTAAACAAATCAGATTGTTTTCTTTCTTTAAAGCAGCCTCCTTTCTTCATGTTGGCTATCTGTTTCATAATGTACAGGTTATAAGCACGTTTCCGGCATATCTGCCTGCCAGCGTATCCGCCCCTGCGACCACAGCGGGAGCCTCATCACCGGGGTTCTCACCGGTAGCAAGCCCGTAGTAGATCCTCAACCACCCTCCCAAAACAAAATCGGCATCACTTTTCTGAAAGACGTGCGGCGCAGAATTGCTGTAGGCCGCGGTCGAGATCAAATCTTCCGCCGTTTGATCAACCCCGATCGAATACGCCCTGAAAAATTTGACTACAACATGCTCGCCTAATGATTCCTGAGGCGTTGTTGTCCTTAAGAACGGCTGGTTCGTAACGGTTATTATCCAATTATTCTGCGAGTTTCCGCTTACAGCCGCTTCAACCACGTGATAATGACCGGCACTGAAGATCTTATTCTGGCTGTCAAAAGTAAGTGTACCGAAATCCATGGTTGACACCTCTGTCCATTCAATAAGCGGGTCTTCAATAACATCATAGACCTTCAAGTCGAATACAAGAGGAAATGTGGGCAAGGCGATGGACACAGGATAAGTAACGGCGCCTAGACGCGCAGGAAACGCTCCTGCCGCCAGCGAAATAAGAATAACCGCCAAGACTATTACCCGCGTCCGCGTTAACTTCACTGCTCCAACCTCCCTTTCCTGTTTCATATCAAACTAAACAACTGTAACAACTATCTGGCCCGTATATGTATCGGGGGGCTGATTGTCCGGGATGGGCCCGGCGACCCCCGAGGCCGAATCATTAGGTATCACAACATAAAGCCTTAACCATCCACCCGTAAAAGGGCCTTTCATAAAGGTTCTAGTATTTATCAGGGAGGGAAAATTACCCGCCCACTGAAACACTTCGGGTCCGCTGGTAACAGCTTTTACTACAGTACAAAGGATATTGCCTCCCAGCGATAAACCGGTAGTTCCCCCGGTAACGTTAGTTCCCGTGAATGTGGCCGAATTCCAGGTTCCGGATATATCAAGGGCGTAGTAATGATCTGCCGAAAGAATATGGTTACCGTGATCCCAGGTAAAATCGCCGCCAGCGCCTGTGATACCCGACCACCCCAGGTTGGTCTGCTGGTCCCAGGTAAGCCCATGGATCCTCCACAATTTAAGCGTACCCGCAAGCTTATTAGGGACATTGACCTCGATATCAAACTCCGGGGATGAGACCTTCTCTGAGCAGACGGGCAGCGCGCTCAATAAAAGCACCGCAGCCACCAGGACTAATCTGACCAGCGACCGTCTCATCTTTTCACCTCTATAGCTCTACCCCTTAATTATCCTGAAGCAGATCATAAACTACCTTGCTTCTGTATGTCCCTGCCGGAACAGATTCAACACAATCAATCGTGTATGTAATAGTAAACTCTGCGGAGGAACCGTCAGGATCAGAGCTGTACAAAACAGTGGACCCCTCAGCCACCTGCTGCTTGTCTTTAATGCCGAATTTCCCTTTAGGCTCCTTGCCTTCAGCGCCTTTAGCCTTAAGGGTAAAGTATTCGGGCGGCATCTTGACTCCGGAATTTTCCTTGGATTCATTGGCAAGGGGCTGCAGCACCCTTTGATACACCTTGTACGATCCCACATTCGATGTAACTTTAAAAGCCACTTTGCTTTCCTGCTGTTGGGCAAACGGTTCGATATCAAAACTTATCTTTCCCTGGTCGGGAGCGACATTAAGAGTGAAAACCGTTGGTTGCTCCGCGCTGAACTCAAGATTGCCCTGGTCGCCGAGATCAAACTCCTCACCCTGGTAGTGGACCTTGTACTTGATCAACCCCCCCTTATATAAACCGGCCTTCAACTTAAGGTCATTCACTCCGTAAGCGATATAAAAAACCTCATCCGCCTGCCCCGATTCACCGGAGATGTATATTGTCTGCTCGTTCATGGATAAAGGCGTGGGCATAATGGCCATGGTCTTGCCTATATCGACGCCCTGAACCTCAAAATAAAGCTTTTTATAATCCAACTCTTGGAGATCGCGGCCTACCGGCGCCTTGGCTAGGGTTTGAGTGATATAGAACTGGCTTGTAAAACCATTCTCTATTGCGATCTTTACCCTCTTCTGGCTCTCCTCATCGCTGGCCGCTTTTATCCCGCTATATCCCTGGCTGGCCAAGACAGCCGCAGGGGACGTTCTTATGGCCATCTCGCTGCCGCCATCCTCAAGGGATAAATTGACCATAGCCTGCGGAAGTTTACCGGCGGCATTGATACTTACATTAAGGGTTACCGTCTTTTGGTCGACGGCCGAACCCTCGGGGCTGAGTACGAACATAATCGTTCCTGAATATATCCCCGGCTTCGGATCAACCACCCCATAAACCAGGGAGAACTCATAGCTATCCCCGGCGGGATTAGACTGATAGATTTGGTCAAAAACACTGGCGCTAGTGTTACTTGTCTGTGGATATATTGTCCCCACGGCATTGCGGTCGGATTTGGTGCGGACCACAAGATTCTCTCCAAGCGTAGCACCCGTATCCCTGTTGGTGATATTTATCAAGTGGCGGACATTGTAACTTGCGCCCACGTCAGTATTCACGGTTATAATAACCGCCTTCTCCGTAGGCTCCTTGGGAGCAGCGTTAAGCTCCAGCATCGTGCTGCCGTCCTCCATCCTCCAACTGATATTAAACACCTGCGCGAAGGATTCGGATGCAGACATCCCCACCATCGCCACCGCCGCCAACGCCACCAGTACCAACTTCTTCATGCTCTTCTCCATATCCCCTCCTTTAGGGGTAGTATAATAAAACCTGTGCTCAAGCGCAATCAAAAGATCTATAAAATACAAGACCGGACTGACCCTTGGTATTCAAGACAATCCGGTTGAGAGTTCCGCAAGTAAACTCTACTTCCGACTGCCCTCCACAATCGAAAGTGACGGCTTTTCCAGAAAATCTTTTTAAACTATTCCGCATCCAGAATCCTTGGGCGATAGGCTGAATATGTTTATCTTTAACGAATGCATGAAAAGTATCAAAAATATCTTATCCTTACTGACCGCATAAACGCTTCCCTTGATCCTGCAGAAGAACTTCTCGTAGCGGCCCCGGGCATTGCGTTCTTTAAGCACGTAAACCGAAGGCTTGGCGCTCTCTTTAGCCATAACCTTGACTTCCCTTACAATGCAGATAAAGTGCCTGTGGATCGCCGTACGCACGCCTTTTGTATCCGCGATCTCAGAGCTTGCGATTATCTTTCTTTTCTTGTCGGCGGATGTCAGGTTCTTAAATAAAAGGTCGCGCATGTAACTCCCCCTTTACCCCATAAAACAATAGCCGGGACTGCCAAAGTATCAGGAATAAATCCTTTCTTACCTTCGGCAACCCGGCTATCCTTGGAATGATCTCAAGGACCCTATGAGCTTTGCGCCTCCGCAGTCACCCGCGGATTAGCCTTTTCGCGGTAACCTTCTTTCCTATATATCTCTTCTCTATCCATTAGTAGTATAACACCTAAAATTGATATATTTCAATAGGTTGGGGAGGTTTTTAGAAAGCGCTTTCTTTTTAAAGATATTTGTAAAAGTCCTTTATAAAGTAGGCAAAAAAATAGCGCGCTGGAAATAAACGCGCATGTTCACCGACGGAGATTAGGCTATTTACGCAGATTCAGGCGCGGCTCTTCGCCTTTTAAGAAGCGGCGGATGTTAGAGCGGTGGCGGATAACGGCAAAAAAAGCCAATATAACACCCATGAATACTACTGAAAGAGGCTGTTTAAAAAGACGCAGCAAAACAGGCAAAGCAACCGCAGTTATGACCGAGGCTACGGAAACGATCCTTATAAATAAAAACACAATAAACCATACCGCGATCAGGCAAAGAAGCACCGCCCCAAGTCCGGCTATCTTAAATGACAGAGCGACCATGACGCCCAGCGTCGTGGCAACGCCTTTGCCGCCTTTGAAATTAAGAAACACGGTCCAGTTATGGCCGCAGATAGCCGCAAGGCCCAAAAACATAAAAAGCAGATCTGCAGAAACCGCAGCCTGCCTATGTATCAAGAATGCCCCGATAAAAAAAACCGGGATAAACCCTTTAAGGGCATCTAATAAGAGGACCGTAATGCCCGCCCGCTTCCCCAGTACACGCATGGCGTTTGTGGCGCCGATATTTCCGGAACCGTGCTTGCGGATATCGATGCCCTTTAAGGCCCTGCCAAAAATGTAAGCCGTGGGGATCGAGCCGATAATATAACTAAGTATTATTCCTGGGATTATCCACTGCATATAAAACAGCCAGCCCTCTCCTCAAATAATCAAAACCTGATATGGCCGTAAATGCCGCCGCCAGGAACCAAAATAGGGGCCCATATGGCAGCTCCAGAAGCGCTGCGATGACCGCCGACATCTGAAAAGTCGTGGTAAGCTTGCCCCAGCGGCTGGGTACGATGTTTATATTCTGTTTTACCATGTAGATCACAACCGTCCCTATGACGATAACAATATCGCGGGTAATGATGATGAGGACCAGCCAAAAGGGGAACTCCCCTGCGAAAGACAGGTATACAAAAGCGCTGACCAAAAGAAGTTTATCCGCCAAAGGGTCAAGGATCGCCCCGGCCCGGGATTGCTGTTTGGATCTCCTGGCGATATATCCGTCGACCGCATCCGAGATCACAGCCAGTACAAATATACCAAGGGCAACTATCCTAAGATACTCCAGTTCATGCGCGTAATGAAGGCTGGCGATAAAAAAAGGAACGCTTAAGATCCTGAAAACCGATATTTTGTTGGCAAAGTTCACTTTACTATCCTTATGCGCTGGAGCGGCCAGTAAATAACAAGCGCCTTGCCCAGCAGGTTTTTGCGCGGCACAAACCCCCAGTAACGGCTGTCCTTGCTGGATGCGGAATTATCGCCCAGGACAAAAAAGCTGTCCGGCGGAACGACTATGCTCTCCCCCTCCTTGGCAAAATCGCCCCGGTTATAATAGTAGCGCTGGCTAAAAAGCGGCTCGGCCAAAGGCCTTCCATTCACATAAATAATCCCCTCGGTGATCTCTATTGTCTCGCCGGGAAGCCCGATAAGCCTCTTGATAAAATCTTTTTTGCGGTCCTCAGGATATATGAAGACAATGACATCCCCCCTTTTGGGCTGCGCGAACCCGGGAAGCCTGATATCGGTAAAGGGCACCTTCGGGCCGTAGATAAACTTATTCACAAGGATAATATCGCCCTCAAGCAGGGTCGTGCGCATCGAGCCGGTAGGGATCCTGAAGGCCTGGACCACAAACGCGCGGATGATCATCGCCAGTATAAATGCGACAACGATCGATTCCCCCCACTCCCGCACTACGGATTTTTTTACTGAGCCTGATGTGCGAATCGTCTTTCCTATCATATTTTGAGCACCTCCAAGAATGCCTCCTGCGGGATCTCGACCCTCCCGAACTGCTTTAAACGTTTTTTCCCTTCCTTCTGTTTATCCCAGAGCTTGCGTTTGCGGGTGATGTCTCCGCCGTAACATTTGCTGGTTACATGTTTTGCAAGCGCCCTTACCTTCTGCGAAGCGATGACCTGGCTGCCGATCGCCGCCTGGATGCTTACTTCGAATATCTGCCGGGGTATAAGCTCCTTTAACTTCTCAACCAGCGCGTGCGCCTTATGGGTCGCCTTCTCTTTATGCATAAGAGATGAGAATGCATCGCAGATCGTGCCGTTTAAGAGTATATCAAGCTTGACCAATTTTGTCGGAATATAATCCTTAAATTCATAATCGAGGGAGCCATATCCCTTTGTTATCGACTTCATCCGGTCATAGAAATCCACGATTATCTCTGAAAGCGGGATATCGAAGACAACCTTAACTCTGTCCTCCCCAAGATAGTCGGTTGAACGGAATATCCCCCTCCTGGATTTGGCAAGCTCGCATACCGGGTCAATTGTATCCACGGGAACTATCATAAGGAGGCTGGCAAACGGCTCAAACGCCTCCTCAATATCCTGCGGAACAAACTTTGTCGGGGTATCCACTTCAATAACTTCGCCGCCTGTTTTTCTTACTTTATACACGACATTAGGAACAGTAAGGATGAGATTTAAATTATACTCCCTCTCCAGGCGCTCCTGAACTATCTCCATGTGCAGCAAACCTAAAAAGCCGCAGCGGAAACCAAAACCGAAAGACTGCGAATTCTCCGGTTCAAAAACAAAAGATGCATCTGAAAGCTTCAGCTTATCCATCGCTTCCCGCAGGTCCGGAAAATCTCCGGAGTTTACCGGATAAATACCGCAGAAAACCAAGGGCTTCTGCGTCCGGTAGCCGGGAAGCGCCTGCTCGCAAGGGTTCCTGTTATCGGTTATCGTATCGCCGATGACGATCTCACGCGCCTCGCGGATATTGGCGGTAAAATAACCGACCTCGCCCGCCGAAAGCTCATCCACCTTGGAATATTTAAGGTTCTGTAAAACACCAAGCTCATCCAGCTTATACATCTTGCCGGAGTGCATCATCCTGGACTGGGTCTGCAAGGTGAACTTTCCGTCCACAACCCTTGCAAAGACCACGACACCCTTAAAGGGGTCAAAGCGGCAATCAAACACAAGGGCCTTAAGAGGCAGCTCGTAACTGCCCTTTGGCTCAGGCACGACTTCAATTATCTTTTCTAATATATCCTCGATGCCGATACCCTCTTTGGCTGAAGCCAGGATTATCTCTTCCTCCTCAAAACCGAGCACGTTAACTATCTGATTCTTTACCCGCGGGACATCCGCGGTGTTTAAGTCTATCTTATTGATGACCGGTATAACTTTAAGATTATTCTCTTTGGCAAGGTAATAATTTGCGACTGTCTGCGCCTCTATCCCCTGTCCGGCATCCACCACCAGGACAGCGCCCTCGCAGGCGGAAAGCGATTTGGAGACCTCGTAAGTGAAATCCACGTGGCCCGGGGTATCGATAAGGTTGAGCACATACTCCCTGCCGTTCTTGCTCTTGTAATAGAGCCTTACCATCGAGGCCTTGATGGTGATACCGCGCTCCTTCTCAAGGTCCATATCATCCAAAAGCTGCGCGCCCTTATGCCTTTTATCAACAGCACCGGTCACCTCCAGTATCCTGTCGGCAAGCGTGGATTTACCGTGGTCGATGTGGGCAATAATAGCAAAATTCCTGATAAGGCTTTTATCCATTCTTGATATGTTTTAGCACCGCCGCCGCCACTTCTTCGATCGTCATGCCGGTGGTATCAATGCGTATTGCATCCTCTGCTTTTTTAAGGGGAGCGAACTCCCTGTTAGAGTCTATGGTGTCGCGGTTTTTAAGGTCAGCCCCGATCGACTCCGGGGTAACGTCTTCGCCCAAAGCCTTTAGCTCAAGATAGCGCCTGTTGACCCGCTCTCCAAAATCCGCGTCCAGATAAAACTTCCTGTCGGCATCCGGAAAGACCACCGTGCCGATATCCCTGCCGTCTAAGACGACATCGCCCGCCCGGCCCATCCTCCTCTGTAAGACCAACATCACCTCGCGCACGCCCCGGATCCTTGCGATATCGGAAACGTACTTTGTGACGATCGGCTGGCGGATGGCGCGGCTGACGTCATTGCCATCCAGAAAAACCTTAAGCCCTGTCTCGTGATTATTAACAAGCTCTATGGAAGTTTCTTTGGCGAGGTCAACGATCTGGCCGGCATCCTGAATATCAACCTTCCTCTCCAGGGCCTTTACGGTCAGGGCGCGGTACATTGCGCCGGTGTCGATATAAAGAAAGCCAAGCTCAGAAGCAACATCCTTGGCTATGGTGCTTTTGCCCGCCCCCGCGGGCCCGTCAATAGCGATGATCATCCTAACTTTTCTCTTTTTATCTTTGCTTCCCTTAATGCCCGCTGCAAAGACCTTGCGTCCTCTTTATTCAACGCGGATCTTATATCCGAAAGGCGCTTTTGAAAAACGCCGATCGCCCTTAAGAGGTTCTTTCTGTTGCTTAAGAATATTTCCCCCCACAGCTCCGCATCCGATGCGGCGATACGCGTGGTGTCCTTTAAGCCGCCCGAGGCAAAGCTAAGGCAGGCCCCCGGGACGCTATTGATCAACGAGAATGCCACCACATGCGGCAAATGGCTCACAAAAGCAAGGATAGAGTCATGGGTGCCGGGACTAAGTAATACCACCCTGGCCCCCACGCTTTCCCATAATTTCTTTATCTTATTTAACGCAGGCTTCCTGGTCTTTCCGGTAGGGGTCAATATGCACAGCGAGCCCTTGAACATGCCGGCATGGGCATAAGCTATGCTCCTCTTCTCTGAACCGGCCAAGGGATGGCTGCCCACAAAATTGGCAAACTCCCCCTCCAGGCATGAGACGATCTTCTCCTTGGTGCTGCCGACATCCATAACGATGCAATCGGGGCGAATAAGCCGGGATACCTTCCTTGAAAGTTTGATTATGGAATCAACGGGCGTGGCCAGGACCACAAGGTCTGCATCCTTGATTATGCCAAGCTCGCGCGAGCCTCTGTCAATGGCGCCAATTTTGACGGCTAAAGCAATATTTTTGGCATGGCGGCTTACACCCACGACCTCCCCGGCCAACCCTTTCTTTTGAATTGAAATGGCCAGCGACCCGCCGACAAGACCAGTCCCTACTACCGCGACCTTATTGAATAAACGCATTTAGATCTCTCTCCCGATAGCTTTGGCCAGAACCCCCAACTCCTGCATAAGAGAAGCAAAGTTTGAAGGAATAAGCGACTGCGCCCCGTCAGATTTTGCATCTTCAGGGTGGGTGTGCACCTCGATTATAAGCCCGTCCGCTCCCGCGGCGACAGCGGCCCGGGAGAGCGCCGCCACAAAGCCCCATTTGCCCGCCGCGTGGCTCGGATCCACTATGATCGGCAGATGCGACAGCTGCTTTGACACCGGCACCGCGCTTATATCAAGGGTATTCCGGGTAGAATCCTCGAAAGTCCTTATCCCGCGCTCACAAAGCACGACCCCAAGGTTTCCTCCGGCGCAAATGTACTCCGCGGACATAAGAAGCTCCTTGACCGTAGAAGACATCCCGCGCTTTAACAAGACCGGCTTCTTGGTGATCCCGACCTCTTTTAAAAGATTAAAATTCTGCATGTTGCGCGCGCCGATCTGTAATATATCCACGTAACGGGCAACCAATCCCACGTCACGGGTATCCATGACCTCGCTTACCGTGACCAACCCATACTTATCGCCGACCTCTTTTAAGTATTTAAGGCCCTCTTCTCCCAGCCCCTGAAAACTGTAAGGCGAGGTACGCGGCTTGAATGCGCCGCCACGCAGGCAAGTTGCCCCTGCTTTCTTTACCTCGCGCGCGATCTCATCCAGGGTTTCCTTGCTTTCTATCGAACAAGGGCCTGCCATGACAATGACCCTTTTGCCGCCGATCTTGACACCCTTGCCGAGGTCGATTACCGAATCTTCATTTTTAAACTCCCGAGAAACAAGCTTGTAGGGTGCTAAAACCGGCATGACCTTCTCTACACCGGGAAAAACCTCTAGGGGCGTGACCCTCAGGATATCCTCGGGGCCGATGACCCCGATGATCGTGCGCTCCGTGCCCTTGGACACATGCGGAGTAAGGCCGACATTCTTGACCTTTTCAATGATATGATTTATCTCTGCGTCTGTGGCGCCCGGCTTTAAAACTATGATCATCGTAAACCTCCGCTAATGACCTTCCTTAACACCTTCACAAACCTCTCGTTTTCCTTCTTCGTGCCTATAGTGACGCGGATAAAATTCTTTAAACCGTACTGCTTCATATCCCGCACAATGACCCCGAACTTTAACATCTGGCGGAACACCTCCCCGCCATCCCTGCCGGTATCAATAAGTATAAAATTTGCGACGCTGGGAACATAGGCTATCCCCGATTCGCTGAGCTTATCATAAAGATACTTCTTTCCTTCAAGGACCGTCTTTCTTGTTCTCTTAAGGAACTTCTTATCGTCTAATGCCGCGATCGCCGCTGCCTGCGCGAGCAGATTCGTGTTGAACGGCTGCCTGGCCCTCTCCATAAAAGAGATAAGCTCCGGCCTTGCCACTGCGTAACCTATCCGCAGGCCCGCAAGCCCGTACGCCTTGGAGAAGGTCTTAAGCACGATCAAATTTTTATTTTTTATGTATTTAAGGCCCTTCGGGAAATCATCCGCATCGACAAACACGTCATAAGCCTCATCCATGACCACAATGCAATCCCCGGTGAGGCCGCACAAGAACTCCTCGAGCTCCTGCTTCGTGACATAAGTGCCTGTAGGGTTATTAGGGTTGGCTATAAAGACCAGCTTTGTATTACGGTCAATACTCTTCCTCATTGACGCAAGGTCATATTTGAAATAACGCAAAGGTACCTTTATGACCTTGCGGTTATTAACACTGGAGATTATCTCGTACTCCAAAAACGTGATATCCGCGGTAACAACATTCTCCCCGTACTCTGCAAATGCCTTAAAGATGATATCGATCAGCTCGTCAGAGCCGTTGCCAAGGATAATATTGGAAGGCTCGACACCGATAGACCTGGCGATCCTTTTTTTAAGGTAAAACCCTTGCGAGTCCGGGTAGCGGTTTATGCCTGCGAGGGCCTTTTTTACCGCGGCGACCGCCTTGGGGGAAGGGCCCAGGGGATTCTCATTAGAGGCAAGCTTGATGACCTGCCTTAACCCCAGCTGCCTCTTGGTCTCCTCAATGGGCTTTCCCGCCACATAAGGTTTGACCTCCAGTATATTCTTTCTTGCCAATCCCTTCATGAAAGATTATTCTCCAATAGGATATGACCCAAGGACCTTTAAGAATTTACACTTCTGGTCGAGCTCGGCAAGCGCCCTCTTGACCCTGGGACTATCCTTATGCCCCTCCAGATCCACAAAGAAATAATAATCCCATGCCCTCTTCTTGGATGGCCGGGACTCGATCTTGGTCAGGCTTATCCCGTTCTTCTTGAAAGGCACGAGCATATCATGCAAAGCGCCCACCCTGTCTTTTATAGAAAAAAGTATCGAGGTCTTATCATGCCTTGTGGCAGGGACATCGCTCTTGCCGATAACCAAAAAGCGCGTAATATTGTGGGGTGAATCCTCAATATCCTTTGCCAGCACCCTTAATCCGTAGACCTTGGCCGCCAGAAGCGAGGCGATCGCAGCGCTTGCCTTCTCTTTCGCCGCTATCTGGGAAGCGCGCGTAGTGCTTGAAACCTCAATATTCTCCGCATGGGGCAGGTTCTCTTTAAGCCATATCCGGCACTGCCCGAAAACCTGAGGATTGGAGTAGATCCTCTTTATCCTATCCTTGGGGCACTTAGCCAGAAGGTTGTGGGATATATCCAGGATTATCTGGGAACAGATCTTAAGGTCAGAATCAACAAGCATATCGAGGGTATAGGTCACCGCTCCTTCAACAGAATTCTCTATCGGCACGACCCCGTAATCCGCTTCACCCCTCTCCACCTCCAGAAACACATCGCTTATGCTCTCGCAAGCGACATAACCTATCTGAGAGCCGAATCTCTTAAGCGCAGCCAGATGTGAAAAGCTGGCCTGAGGCCCAAGGTATGCCACCTTAACAGGCTTCTCCAAGGCAAGGCTTGCCGACATTATCTCCCTATAGATCGCCTCAAGGCCGCCTTTGGTAAGGGGGCCCTTGCTTTTGGCGCAAACCGCCAAAAGCACCTGCCTCTCCCTGTCAGGGGAGTAAACGCTTGCGCCGCTGTCCTTCTTGATCTTTCCGACATCCTTGATCACCTTTGCGCGCGAATTAAGAAGCGTGACTATATGCTCATCGATCGTGTCGATCCTCTTACGCAGTTTCTCTAGGCTCACTGGCTTCCTTCCTTTCTTTCTTGCTCCTGGCCGCCATCTAAATCCGGGCCCGGGCCGGACGATGGACTAGCCTCATCCTGCGCCAAGCTTATATTCCTTACAACCGCAACCCCTTCAGCATCCTGGCCCTCAGCGGCCGGGGGCTCCGGTATCTCCTCGATCTCATCTTTATTATTCAGAACTTCCTTGTTCTCGACCATCGCCGAGAAATCCTCCATCTTGGGCAGCTCATCAAGCGACTTCAATCCGAAATACTCCAGGAACTGACGGGTGGTGCCGAACACAAAGGGCCTGCCCACGACCCTCTTCCTTCCTGAGATACGGATAAGGCACTTGTCAACAAGGCTCTTCATGACCCCGTCAACGTTGACATTGCGCAGGGTCTCTATCTCAGCCTTAGTCAACGGCTGCTTATAGGCAATTATAGCCAAGGTCTCCAGCGCCGGCTTTGACAGCCGTTCTGTCTGACGGTCCTTAAAAAGTTTCCTTAAAAAAGGAGCAAAACCCGGAGCGGTAATCATGCGGAATCCCCCCGCGACCTCCATTACGCGCATCCCGCGGTTAGCCTGCTCGTATTCGGCCATCAGGCCCTCGATCGCCGAACGAAGCTGGGCTGCGTCTATATTGCCAAGCGCGTTCTTGATCTGTTCGATGGTCAGCGGTTTCTCGCTGGCAAATAGAAGCGATTCAATAACCGATCTTACATTATCCTCTGGCATCCTAATCTGCCTTCCTTTGTTTGTAGACTATATTCAAGAGCTCTTCGGTAGTCTGTACATCCTTAGCGGCATCCATCGCCTTCTTGATCATGTCGCTAGCCTCCTGCCTCTTGTACTGAAGCTGCATCAGGACCGCCATCGCCTCATCGGCGATACCCCTGTCCTTGGCCGGCTCATCCTTTGCCCGCCCTAGCCCATCCTTGATAAGGCCGAACCTGCCTACCTTATCCTGAAGCTTAGCCACGATCTCCTTAGCCCTCTGCTCCCCTATCCCCGGAAGCGAACGCAGGAATTTTACATCACCCTCATCAATAGCCCTTGCTATTGTTGATATCGGCTGGTTCAAAGCCTTTAGTGCGGCGCGCGGCCCGATGCCTGAGACGGTAATAAAAACCTCAAAGAAATCCTTCTCCACTTCATTTAAAAAACCGATCAAGACGGGAATGCTCTTGGCCTGATCGTTCTGATGGTAATGATAGGTCACAAGGCTTATCCTGCCGTCGGATGCGATAAACTCATCCAGCCGCTGCATTACCATCGCAGGGATAAAGACATCGTAAGAGAAGCCGCCTGTATTGACGACGATATAATTCGAGTTCTTTTCGACAAGCTGTCCGGATATCCCAGATATCATATCCTTACCCCCGCGATGTGGCTGTGCGCGATAGCCAGCGCCAGAGCGTCAGTCACATCCATATATTTAGGCACGGATTTTAGGCCAAGCGTGTTTGCTACCATCGATTGCACCTGGGCCTTGGAGGCAAGCCCTTTGCCTACGATCGCCTTCTTTATCCGCGTTGCCGCGTATTCGGCCAAAGGTATATTCTCGGCTGCCGAGACAAGGGCGATCACCCCGCGCGCATGCCCCAGTATAAATGCCGTCGCAGGGTGCTGGTAGTGAGCGTAAAGCTTCTCAAGGACCATGCAATCGGGTTTTGTGTCCCTGACCAGCTCCGTGACCAGACGATAGATCTTGTCCAGGCGCTTAGGCAGATCCTGACTGGCGGAAGTCGATATTATCCCGGCCTCAACCAAGGACAATGACCTGCCCCTTGAATCGATGACTCCAAAACCGGTAATGGCAAGGGCCGGGTCTATACCCAATATTCTCATTTTAGGACTCTGAAGCAATCTGCTCCATTATCTCATCAGGTATATCAAAGTTGGCGTACACCTGCTGCACGTCATCATGATCCTCAAGGGTCTCGATAAGATTTAAGACCTGTTTAGCCTCACTGCCCGTAACCTTGACGGTCGATGACGGTATCATGGTCATCTCGGCGTCAAGCCATTTGATCCCCTTGGCTTGGATCGCTGCCTTCACCTTCTCGAAGTCCTGCACGGGCGTGGTTATTTCATAGTTCTTGTCATCAGACTTGAAATCCTCTGCGCCCGCCTCAAGGACTATATTCATCAGGTCCTCTTCCTTGGCCTGGCTCTTTTCGATCAAAAAATATCCTTTTCTTGTAAACATCCAGCTGACTGAACCCGCGCCAGCCATGTTGGCGCTTTTCTTGGACATGATGTTGCGCAACTCCGCCGTAGTGCGGTTCTTGTTATCGGTGAGCGCCTCGACGATGATCGCTACGCCGCCGGCGCCGTAAACCTCGTAGGTGACTGTCTCATACACCACGCCCGGAAGCTCGCCTGTTCCGCGCTTAATGGCCATCTTGACATTATCCGATGGCATGTTCGCTTCTTTTGCCTTCTGCATTATCGCGCGCAGGCGCGGATTTGTATCGGGGTTCCCGCCTCCATCACGGGCCACCACAGTAAGCTCTTTGATGATCTTAGTGTAGGTAGCGCCTTTTTTGGCGTCCGCTATCGACTTCTTCCCTTTATTTGTCTTCCATTTTGAATGACCTGACATCCTGATTACCTCCTCAATGAGCAGCCAACTTAGGCAAGCGAGCGTATGCCAGCGAACGTAAGTTGTAGCTGCTTATGTTTTGTTATATCCAGCGTCTGCGAATTAAATGAACGCTAAACTTATGGAGCGCAAGCGAACATAAGTTTATGCGTGAATTAAATGAGTGCTTAATTTACGGAGCAACAGCGAACGTAAATTAATGCACGAATTTATGCACGCTCTTTTGACAAAGAGTATCTTTGTTCCGGAATCCAGACTATTCAATCCAAAAGAGCGGGTGGCTCAACCGAGCTAAAAAGAAGTGTAAACAAACCTTAAAACTGAATCTAAAGCAGGCAACGGATAAGCCGGGTTCTGTGTCGATACGAATATACGCATCCTAAAGTGGCCATTCCTCTCGATTCCGGCGTTGCCACCGGAACTCATGCAGCTTACCCGAGGCTTTCTAACGCGCCGGACTAAAGCGCTTCGCCTCCTATTCAGCCTTGCTCCACGCAGAGATTGCTCGTTTCACTCCCCGTCGAAACGGGGCTCGTCTCTGTAGCTCTCCCTTTGCCGGCTTCTTACGAAATCGGCAAAGGGTGCCCTAGGCGCCTGCTTTTTTAAAAGCCACGCCGAGGCACTTATCCTCTCCGGCCCTAAGCCGGAGGACGGGCGTTACCCGCTGCGCTGTCCTTTGGAGCCCGGACTTTCCTCCCCGTAACGAGACTGTTACGGGGCAGCCACATCCATTGCCTGCTTTAATTAATAAAGAGCCTACTTAAGATCAAACTCTTTCTGTAAAGGAGTACTAACCACAAAAGTCTCTCTTTCAGGCGGCATGCCCCCTGAAGACTTCTTTAATTCCTTTTTTATCGCCTCGGTCGCTAATTTATCCGCCTCCTTATTCTCCTCCCGCGGGATATTTGTTATTGAAACCTTCCTGAAAGCCGATATAAGGTGCGTCGCCTGCGTGTAAAGTCCAAGGATATTCTGGTCCTTCACCTTGTATTCTTTCTTGATCTGCCGGTAAAGAAGCTGGCTGTCAGTATTGATCTTAACGACATCCGCCCTCATGATAAGCGCTTCCTGAAGGGCATGGATCAAGGCCGTGTATTCAGCGATATTATTGGTGGCGTTGCCGATAAAGTTCGCGAGGTTCTTTACGGCTTTTCCGTTCTCGCAAATCACTACCCCCACGCCGCTAGGGCCGGGATTGCCTTTTGAAGCACCGTCTATATAGATCTCCAGCTCGATCATTCTTCGGTATAAAGCATCCTGTTGCAAACATCGCAGGTCATGATGCACTCGTACATCTTAATGGAGTTTGTTACCTGTCGAGGTATGGACATGTTGCATCCCTGGCAGGCGTTGTCCTTGACTGCGACTATAGCTAGGCCGTCCCGGTTAGATAGGATCCTTTCATATTGCGCCATGACCTTCGGGTCAATGCCGGGTGACAGCTGCTTCCTATGCGCCTCAAGCTGCGCAAGCCGGTCGTCGATCTCCTTGGCCCTTATCTCGACTTTCTTCTTCTCCTCTAAAAATTCCTTCTCCTCACCCTGGAGCCTTTGCTTCTCCGCCTCAACATCTTTCTTGGCCTGATCAAGCTGCTCAAGGACCTGCAGGATACTGTCTTCTATGACCGAGCCGTCGGCCTTCTTGCCGGCGATCTCCTGCAGCATGGTCTGGTATTCTTTATTGGTCTTAAGGGAGGATAACTGGCCCTGCAGTTTCTTGGCCTCATCTTCTTTAGCGCCTAACTCCAACTCTTTATCTTTTCTCTGCTTCTGCAGGTCTAGGGACCTCTTTTCAAGCCCGGCCAGATGCTGCTTCTTCTCCTCGAAGGCCGCCTCAAGGAGCTTTATCCCCTGCGGTATGGCATTCTTCTCCATCTTTAGCTTATAGATCTCGCTGTCAACCACCTGAAGCTTTAATAAACTGCCCAGCTGTGCCTTAAGATCCACGGCAAACATGCTCCTCTCTTTTGTATTAAGAATGGTGGGCATTAGAGGACTTGAACCTCTGACCTCTACAATGTGAATGTAGCGCTCTAACCAACTGAGCTAAATGCCCGAAATCGTAAAAGAACCAGTGTTTCGCGCCTAAGTTTCCTTCGCCCACTTACCGAAATTTACATCGAATCCTGGCGGCCGGAATTTTTTAGAATCAACCGCCGTTCAGGATTCGATGGAACGTTACTTAATAAGCTTCTTGTCGGAGCAGAAATGTTATACCTCGCATTCGAACAACTTCCATGCAACTTAGCTCGGTATAAATTTTCTGTCTCCACAGAAAATTTAGCTCGGCGCAAATTTTTGCCTCTGCAATGATCCGCCTCCCCATTCTATAGCCTTCTATGCAATCGGCTCGGCGCAAATTTTTGCCTCTGCAAAAATTTAGTGGGCCCACAGGGATTTGAACCCCGGACCAAGTGATTATGAGTCACCTGCTCTGACCGCTGAGCTATGGGCCCCAGAGCTATCATATCGTTAAAGCCCCATGGCAAGTAAAGCCGGCCCTGAATTCAATGCCCGGTGAGCGCCAAAGGCTCCAAAGACAAAATTTCCTAATGCCGATGCTGATCCTATCTAGCCATAGGCCAAAAACTTAATGCTATATTCTACTATCGATTTAACCTCTTGGCAAGACAAAATTTAATGGAAAATAACGAAATAAACGGGTTATTTCGCTTCCTTAAGGACCTTTAGGAACGCAGAGACAACTTTGGGGTCAAACTGGGTACCGCTTGACTTTCGGATGATCTTGACCGCCTGCTCCTTCAGATAGGCCTTGCGATAGGGCCTGTCACTGGTCAGGGCCTGATAGACATCGGCAATGGCAATGATACGCGCCCCTACCGGGATATCCTCACCCTTAAGCCCGCTTGGATAGCCTTTTCCATCCCACCTTTCGTGGTGGTAGAATATAAGCGGTATGATCGCGCTCAAGAAATGGATAGGCCGCAGGATATCCGCGCCTATCTGCGGATGCCTTTTGATCTTTTCGAACTCAGCAGGCGTAAGCTTGGCTTTCTTCAAGAGGATCTTGTCGCTTATTCCGATCTTTCCAAGGTCATGCAGGGCAGCCGCCTGCTTGATCAGCTCGGTCTCGTCTTTTGGGACTCCAAGGGTTTTAGCCACGCCCGCGGCATAATTCACGGTGTTCTCCACGTGCTTTCCGGTGTAATAATCCCTTATTTCGATCGTTTTAGCAAAAGCAAAGATCGCTTCTGCCAGGCTCTGATTTGCTTTGTAGTTAAGTTTATCGATCTTCCCCCTCAAAAGCTTGACATCCTCAACGTCCCTGTAATCTGCTTCAGGCTGCTTCTTTATATCCAGCATAGAACAGACTTTGTTGCCGCCGGCTTCCTTGACCCTGCTCAGGATCCTGTCCGCGAGGCTTATAAGGTCTGCGCTTTTTCCTACAGAGTCCTCCGGATATGAAACAACCGATAAGCTCAGTTTAAGCCTTACCGTATTCTTAATATTGCCAAAGGGATATGCGCCTAACCGGCTCAGGACCCTGCGTGCCAGGTTCATCGCCGCCAAGCGGTCAGCCCCCGCCAAAACGACCACAAACTCCTCCCCGCTTAAGCGGGCAATGATATCGTACCTGCGCAAGAGGCGCTTCAGCTTCTGGGCAAACTGGTTAAGCACATTATCACCGAAAAGATGCCCGTAAATTTCGTTTATCGATTTGAAATAATCAATGTCCAGCATTATTATCGCCAAAGGATAAGCATGCCTCCTTGCGCGGGAGAACTCCGCTTCAATGGCCTCGCTTAAGAATCTATGATTATATAAACCGGTAAGAGGATCTGTCAGGGACAACTCTTTGAGGCGCTTATTAACACAGGACAATTCGATATTAAGTTTCTCGCGCTCATCCTGAGCAAGCTTGTATTCAGTGATATCCCTCACTACGGCCACAGAGCCTGTAAACTCACCATCATTAAAGACCGGGGAAAGCTTTACCGAAAACCACCTGGCATCTTCTTTAAATTTAAGGCTGTATTCGTAACCGCTTACCTGATTGCGCTTATTCTTGGCAAAGGCCGATTTGAATAGTTCGTTGACCTTCGCAGGCATCACATCGGAATGCTTCTTGCCAATGAACTTATCCTGCGGCAGATAAAGATTATTATCCCCCGACGGAGTGTGGCAAAAGGTAAACCTGCCGTCTTTATCAAAACCAAAGACCAGGTCTGCCATCGACAACAAGATAGTCCGCAGCTTCCCCTCTGACTCCCGCAATTCATCCTGAGCCCTCTTGCGCTCGGTAATATCCCGTACGTATTCGATCACGCCGGACATCTTTCCGGAGTTTTTATCTATAAGAGGGAAACTGTAAAGGTCAAACCACCCTAATACCTGCCCCCCCTCGCCCCTTTTAGGCACGACCTCATAAGCCGAGCTTCCGGTTGCAATGGTTTTGCGGGTAGGGCAGACCTTGCAAGGCGTTTTGGAACAATGATACGCCCAGTAGCATTTCTTGCCGATAAGAGGCATCGAATGGCTATACCACTTCTCCATACAAGAGTTTACCTGTATAATATTCATATCTTTATCCAAAACGCTTATACCGTCCTGGATGCTTGAGAAAACGCTCCCCAAGAAGCGCTCCTTGTTCGCCAAGCTTTCCTCGACCAGCTTTTTATCTGTTATGTCGCGGTTTGAAGCGCGCCTTCCGATGACATCTCCTTGGGCGTTAAACACCGGCTGGCAGACATGATGCATCCAGCGCACAGCTTTGTCCCGACGGATGATCCTGAACTCCATGACAAGGGGAATTTTTCTCTCTACGGCTTCAACAACTGCTCCCTTAACAACCCCCTGATCATCAGGATGCATGATCTTAATAATCAAGCCTTTGTCCTCAACAAACTCCTCTATTTTGTATCCGGAAATACGTTCGCACGAAGGAGAGATATACACCATCGAGCCGTCATTGGCCTGCCAATACTCCCAATCATAAGTAAAATCCGCTATAGTGCGAAACTTTTCCTCGCTTATTCTGAGGGCGTCTTCGATTTTCCTGCGCTCCAGTATCTCCCTATGCAGATCCTCATTCATCTTGGCAAGCTCTGCTGTGCGGACCTTTACCCTGATCTCCAATTCCCCGCGGGTCTCACGCAGTTTATCCTCTATCTCTTTATAGCCGCCCCGCTCCTTCTCAAGGTCAACGATCCTGGCCTGAAGAGACCTTATCTCTCTTGCGTATTTTTCGGAGTTTTCGTTGTTATTGTTTGTCTTATCCATTTTTATGAAAAAATAAAACAGCCCTCCAGCTTATTCTGTGAGGGCTGCCTTTAAAATAAAAGCATAAAGAGTTCACTCTTTAACGCTCCTTGCGGCTCTATTTCCTCTAGCCTGGACCCGCCTGCTATCAAATTCCGGCGGGAATTATCTATTTATTCATCTCTTCCCTTTAACTCTCCCTCTGATGCGCCAACGTCATATCAAGGAAGCTGCGCAGCCTTCTTGAACGCGTAGGGTGCCTTAATTTCTTCAGCGCCTTGGCCTCGATCTGCCTGACCCTTTCACGCGTCACCTTGAAGATATTGCCGACCTCCTCGAGCGTACGCATGCAGGAATCATTTATTCCGAAACGCAGAATCAGGATCTTTTTCTCCCTTTCAGTAAGCGTGCCTAAAGCAGAGTTCATCTCATCTTTAAGCATCGAGCGCACAGTCTCATTGGCCGGAGAGACCGCCTTCTTATCCTGGATAAAATCCCCGAAGTGCGTATCCCCCTCATCGCCGATAGGCATCTGCAGCGATATCGGCTCCTGAGCGATCTTAAGGATCCCCTTGACCTTATCCTGAGGCAGCCTCATCTTCTTGGCTATCTCCTCGGGGATCGGCTCCCTGCCGTTCTCTTGGACGAATATGCGCGAGAACCTGATTATCTTATTTATAGTTTCCGTCATATGCACCGGGATCCTTATGGTGCGCGCCTGGTCAGCGATGGAGCGGGTGATCGCCTGCCTTATCCACCAAGTCGCGTATGTAGAAAACTTGTAGCCTCTCTTGTATTCAAATTTCTCAACAGCGCGCATAAGCCCGATATTACCCTCCTGAATAAGGTCCAGGAATGACAGGCCGCGGTTAGTATATTTCTTGGCCACGCTTACGACAAGCCTCAGGTTTGCCTCAACAAGCTTCTTCTTAGTGCGGTTGAACTTGAGGTTCGCCGACCTTACAAGCTTCATCCTTTCTTTTAATTCAAGATACGGCTCTCCCAGCTGCCTTAATATGGCCCGCCTCTTGTCGAATGTGCGCCTTCCTTTGCGCTCCAGCTGCTCATACTCTTTAATGGCCCCGATAAGCTTTCTGACGATCGATTCGACGATCGAAGTAGTAAAATTAAGCTGCAACAAAAGCTCGAGCGTCCGCTTCTGGCTCTGAGTGCCTTTAAGCGAGCGCACGATCCTTCTTATCTTGCTCAAGGCGCTTGGCCTCTTGTCTTTGGTGTCCTCTTTAACGATCTCCTCAAGGCTTGCCCGCTCATCCAGTATATCCTGGGCGACATCAAGCATGGCGTTGCGCGCAAACCTAGTGACAAGCGCCGCGACTTTAAATTTCTCTTCGGCCTCTTCTATCTCTTTAGCCAGCTTTATCTCGTTCTCACGGGTAAGAAGAGAGATAGAACCCATCTGCTTAAGATACATCTTGACCGGATCATCCAAAGGCAGGAAACGCTCTTCTTCCTTGACCAGCTCCGCTGCGGATTCATCCTTCTGGATCGAAACAGGCCTTTCTTGGGCCTTTTCGTCATCGCTATCGATGACCTCTATATCTTCGCTGTTTAAAAGCTCGAAAAGACGGTCGATCTCCTCTGAAGAAGACATGTTTTCGGGCAAAAGGTCATTGACCTCATCATAGGTAAGAAAACCTTTTTGCTTGCCTAAGGCAACTATCTTCTCGAATTCCTTGCGCGCCTCTTCTCTTTTTTTCATGATCTCACTCCTGTTTTATTAACGAATGAAACTCCTGCATAAGCCGATTGATATTCTCTTCATCGCCTGAGCTCTGGGCCAGCTGTATCTGGCGGCACAGATCGTCTCTTTTCAACTTTGCGCTCCTGGATTTCAAACGATTAATACAATCCGATACGACCCTCCCCCTGTCCTGAGCGGCTACGTCGGGCATAAATACCGATTCGCAGAGTATCTCGGCAACACCATCCTCGGCAAAATGCTGCATAAGCATCCCGGCCCCTGCGCTCCTGCCCTCCTGCACCAGGCCGAATATCGCGGCAACGATCCTGGAGGCCCTCTGATCCTGGAAATCCGAAGGGCACAGATGCTCCCTTACAAGATGGATGATATCGTTCTCCTCCAGCATCATCCTTATAAGAAGCCTTTCAGTAGGATTTATATCCAACGCCTTCTTCCGAAGGAGAGCATCCCCTTGGGAACGCGGCTTATTATCAGACACCTTGGCGAACTCATCGCGCACCTCGAACTCAGGAACGCGCATACTCTCGGAAAGCTTCTTGATATACTCTGAACGCAATATCGCGTTCTTTACCTTTCTCAGCGTGGGGAATATTTCGCTAAAAATCCTGCTCTTGCCCTCGGGAGTACCGGCGTCATAACGCGACTCCAACACCCGCAGCTGGTAATCAAACAAGCCTTCTGACCTCTTGATTATATCATTCAAGGCCCCGATACCGTGCTTGCGCACAAACAGGTCCGGGTCCTCTCCTTTGGGCAAAGAAGCCACCCTTACAAACATATCCTCCTCAAGGAATATCTCTAAGGAGCGCAGGGTAGCCGCCTCCCCGGCAGTATCGGGATCATAGATCATGACCACGTTATGCGTGTATCGCTTCAATAGCTGCGCCTGCTCAGCTGTGAGGGCCGTTCCCAAAGAGGCAATGATATTCTTCAGGCCCTCCTGATAAGGCAGTATAAGGTCCAGATACCCCTCGACAATGACCGCAAAATCATTATCCCTTATACTATCCTTGGCAAGGTTCAGGCCGAAAAAGTTCCTCCCCTTTACATAAACAGGCGTCTCCGGAGAATTCATATATTTGGGAAGTGAACTGTCAAGCACGCGAGCCCCAAAACCCAAAACCCTGCCCCTTAAATCGCTTATAGGAAAGATCGCACGGTTGCGGAACCTGTCGTAATAACCGCCTCCGTCCTTGCTTAAAATAAGCCCCGCCTTCTCCAAAAGGCTTAAACTTATATTCTTTGCCCTTACGTGCCTGATCAACGCGTCCCAGCCGTCAGGGGCAAAACCTAACTTAAAATCTTTGATGGTCGCTTCTGTAATCCCGCGCTTTAAAAGATAGTCCCTGGCGCGGCTTGCCTCCGGAGAGCAAAGCTGCTGCGCAAAAAATTGCGCGGCCATCTCATTTACCTTATAAACCTGTGTGGAGAGGCTCTCGGCCTTCTGATCTAGTTCAGAATGTGCCGGCAGGTTTATGCCGGCCTTCTTCGCTAAAAACTCCACCGCCTCGGGAAACTCCAGGCGCTCGTAACGCATCAGAAACCGGAAAGCATTACCGCTCTCCCCGCAGCCAAAGCAATGGTAGATCTGGCGGTCCGCAGATACCACAAAAGACGGCGTCTTTTCATGGTGGAACGGGCAGCACGCCTTGAAATTCCTCCCCGTGCGCTTAAGCGGGATGAACCCCGAAATAAGCTGGACGATATCCGTACGGGTTAAAACATCCTCTAAGATATTCTCCGGAATGCGACCCGCCATATTTATAAAACCCCTGTTATCTGATAATTCTGTTAAATCCGGAGCAGCCGATAACCTCAAATTTCTCCCGGGACCTTCTTTCTATGTTATCCAGAAGAAGGTTGAGTCCCAGCGTATCGCTTGAAATGTGCCCTGCGATGACCACGTTAAGATTAGCATCCTTGACCTTCTTAAAATGCTCTTCGCTTAAGTGCATCGAAACAAGCGTGCGCACCCCCGCCTTATAAAGCTTGTCGTACACATCTTTTGAGCCTTCGGTGCCTCCGGTCATCTCGACAAGGATCTTCCCCGGGCCCCTGTTAACCGAGCCCATAATGATGCGCGGGCCGGTAAAACCCTCGGAGGCAAGCCTGTATTCCGGTATCCCGCTTAAAATATCAACAATATCCCCGACGGTTTCGGGCCTTTTCTTATTCATAAGGGCAGTCACATAAGCAAAAACGTGATTATCCGCCACGGTATGCAGGCATACGAACGCAAGGTCCAAAAGCCGCGCCGCGTCAACCGGACGGGTATGATTCTGCGGCAGGACCCTTCTTGAGACCTCCTGCATCCTTTCATCAAGCAGTTTCTGAGCTACGCTGCGCGAGACGCCTGAGCTCTCCAGCAGGTCCACCTGAAGCTGCATCACCTCATGGAGGGACGCGTAGGCCCTGCCTTCAGGATGATGCGCTATAACAAGGTCAAGCCCTTCCCTCTGGCGTATCCTGTCCGCAAGCAAAAGCTCTCCCACTTCGACATCAATACCGACCATGATCTTATGGACATCCTTATCAGGGTCTCCATAAAGTATGGCGCTATCGGGATAAGACCTTATCTTACCCCTGGCAGCGCGGGGGTCAACAAGCGCGGCACAGCGTACAGCCTGATTGTAAAAATCCTGAAGTTTCATTTTTCCTTAAAGATGCCTTCCTGCAGCTCAAACACAGACGCGTTAACCCCGCCTTCAGAGATAAACTTTGAACCGAAATTGCTCCATGTCCAGGTGTATAATTTAGGGGCGATCATAAAGATGCGGCCGGATAAATAAGAGCTTTTAATGCTTCCCTTAAAATAACTGATGTTTGTAACGGCGAGCGTAAAGACCAACAGGCTCAAAAACAAAAAACTCTTTCCTATCCCAAAAACAAAACCTCCCCATTTGTCAAGGTCCGGGACCGCCTCTATCTTTATGAAACGACAGAACAAAACCCGCAATAAAACAAATACCCCATACGCGCCGAAGGCCAAAGATAAAAAAGCTGCAAGATTAAACAGGTCTGTGTACTGCCCAACGCCAAAACTCTTTTTCTGGAGAAAAAGAGACAGGGCAGAGTAATAATGGAGTGACGCAAAAACAGCTAAAACCGTGCCGCAGAATTTAAAGATCTCTATATGAAACCCGCGGATAACAGCGATATAACCGCCTCGGAACAATAGGATCACCAGAACAATATCTATCCAGTTGATATGTTTTAGAATCTCCATGATGGTCAATAATAAAAAGATTATTTAGCCAAGGTTGAGTAAGTATAACATATTAGGAGGGCTTTTGTCAAGGAAAGCGCTTTCTTTATTATAACTGCTTGATAATGTGAGGTTTACAGCGAGAGTCGCCCGATGGTCATACGGAGCCCGTCAATCAACCTGACTTTTGGCTCCCATTTTAAAAACCTTATGGCTTTTGCGATATCCGGCTGGCGCTGGCGCGGATCATCTTGCGGAAGGGGCTTAAAGATTATTCTGCTCTTTGATCCGGTCAGCTTGATCAAAAGCCTGGCCAGCTCCATGACGGTAAACTCATCCGGATTGCCGAGGTTGACTGGATCATTTATCCTGGAACGCATGAGCCTCATGATCCCCTCGATCATATCATCGATGTAGCAAAAACTTCTTGTTTGCGTACCCCTGCCATAAACCGTAAGCGGTTTACCGGTTAACGCCTGCTGGATGAAATTTGGGACCACCCTGCCGTCATCCTTGCGCATCCGCGGGCCGTAGGTATTGAAGATCCTTACGATCTTAGTGTCGATCTTATGCGTCCTGTGGTATGCCATGGCGTGCGCTTCGGCGAAACGTTTTGATTCGTCGTAACAACCGCGCACACCCACAGGATTAACGTGGCCCCAGTAACTTTCAGGCTGCGGATGGACAAGCGGGTCCCCATACACCTCTGATGTGGAAGCCAGAACAAAAATCGCATCTTTTGCCTTGGCCAGGCCAAGGGCATTATGCGTACCCAATGATCCGACCTTGAGGGTCTTTATAGGATACTTTAGGTAATCATTGGGCGAAGCCAGCGAAGCAAAATGCATAACGTAGTCAACCTTGCCGTTTATGGCGATATGCTTTGAAACGTCATGCTCTATAAGCTTGAAGCTTTTATTGCGCAACAGATGCTTTATATTGCTGATATGGCCGGTTATGAAATTATCGAGGCAGATGACCTTCAAGCCTTCCTTTATCAAGCGGTCGCAAAGGTGCGAACCGATGAACCCGCCCCCCCCGGTTATTACGGCTGTTTTCTTACGCATTCTTAAAATACTCCACTGTTGCCTTAAGGCCTTGCGCGATCCCGACCTTAGGGATAAAGCCTAATTTCTTTTTGGCAAGGGAAATATCAGCCAGGGTCTTGAACACATCACCTGGCCGGACATCCAATAAAACCGGCTTAAGGGACCCGCCCATTATACGATTAAGGATCCTGATCAATTCAAGCAGGTTGTAATCCCTGCCGGAAGCCACGTTAAAGACGCCGCATTTAACCCCGGGCTTGGTAGCCGCAAGAATGTTGGCATCGACCACGTTGTCGATATACACAAAATCGCGCGACTGTTTCCCCGTGCCGTATATCGGAGGCTCTTTATCATTAAGCATGCAGGTTATAAATCTGGGGATGACTACCGCATACTCGTCATCAAGAGCCTGGCGCGGCCCAAAGACATTAAAATAACGCAAGGAAACAGTTTCAAGCCCAAAAAAACGGCTGAATATCGAGCAGTAATACTCTCCCGCAAGCTTTGAGAGCGCGTAAGGCGATACCAAAAGGGGCAAGAAACTCTCCTTCTGCGGAAAGCGGCCCGCTTCCCCGTAAATAGCGCTTGAGGATGCCAGCACAAAGCGTTTTACCTTGCAAGCAGCCGAGGCCTTAAGCATATTAAGCGTGCCGCCGATATTCACCTCATTGTAAGACTCCGGGTCTTTCATCGATCCCGGAACGCTTCTTAAGGCCGCCTCATGCATAACATAATCCATCCCCCTGGCGCTTTTCAGGCAATCCCCGGGCAAGCGTATATCGCCCTTTACAATATCGACCTTAGAGATGACCGCGGCCAGGTTCTCCTTCTTACCGCTTGAGAAATTGTCCAGGACGCGCACAAAATGCCCCTTGCGCACAAGTGTTTCAACAATATGCGAACCGATGAAGCCCGCCCCTCCTGTAACAAGGAATCTTTTCATAATTTATCCACCTTTCGGCAGCCGGCCCCTTTATAGATATTACGCGCATCAAATATAAGCGCGCAGTTTTTTAACAAAAACTTATAATCAACGGCCGAATGGTCCGTGGCAATTACCGCGCAATCAAATCTTTTACAGGCCTCAGCCGTAGGATTGATCGAGTGGAGATCCACGTGCCTCAGATTCAAATACGGTATTAAAGGGTCAAGATAAGAAACCTTCGCCCCTTTCTTCCGCAGATCTTCGATCACATCGATCGCGGGCGATTTACGCAGATCCTTTATATCTTTCTTGTAAGTAACGCCCACCACAAGCACCTTTGAGCCTTTTAACTTTTTCTTATTTCGCTTAAGCATTTCCTCGACGCGCGAAACGACATAGCCGGGCATGGAATTAATCATGTCGGATGCCAGCTTTATGAAGCGGGAACGAAAACCAAAATGCTTGGCTTTCCAGTAAAGATAAAGCGGGTCTTTGGGGATGCAATGCCCTCCCACTCCCGGGCCCGGATAAAAAGGCATGAAGCCAAAGGGCTTGGTCTTGGCGGCATCGACTATCTCCCAGATATCCATCTTCATCTTATGGGCCATCATCGCCATCTCGTCGATAAGCCCAATATTGACAAGGCGGAATGTGTTCTCGAGAAGCTTTACCGCTTCCGCGACCCTTGCAGAGGACACGGGCACGACCTTCACCACCACGCGGGAGTAGACCGCCGCCGCAAGGCGCGTCGCCTCAGGGGTCAGGCCGCCGATGACCTTGGGGATCTTATTTATCGGATAATGCTTATTTCCCGGATCGACCCGTTCAGGCGAGTAACACAGGTAAAAATCCCGTCCGTGTTTCAAATTATAGCTTTCAAAAAGGGGCAGAATAACCTCCTCAGTAGTACCGGGATAGGTCGTGCTTTCCAGTATGATAAGCGTGCCTTTTCTTATGTGTCCGGCTATCAGCTTTACCGCATGCTGGATATATGAAATATTGGGAAGATATTTGCCCTTTAAGGGGGTGGGCACGCATATGGAGACGACCGAACAGGATTTAAGCGCCTTAAATTCCCCGGTAGCGCTGAACTTTCCGGAAGAAACCGCCGATCTTAGCTCTTTGGTTGAGACGTCGGTGATATAAGACTCTTTCTTGTGTATCCGGCCTATCCTGTCCTTGTCGATATCGAGCCCCAAAACAGTAAAGCCTGCCCTGACAAACTGCATAGCCAAAGGCAGGCCCACATAACCCAAACCCACGATCCCGATCTTGACGGCTTTTCTCTTGATTCGTGCTTCCAGTTCGACGTTAAAGCTTTCCATGCGCCTACCTGCCGATACTAGAATATACAAAACCTTTATCTTTCATTTCTCCGGGATCATAGATGTTGCGGCCGTCGATGATTATCGGCCGCTTAAGCAGCTTCTTCACCTTTTTGAGGTCAAGCTCTTTGAATTCATCCCACTCGGTAATGACCAAAAGGCAGTCGCAGCCTTTACAAGCAGCATAGGCGTCACGGCACAGCTTTACTTTCGGCAGGACGCCCTTGATCTTATCCATCGCCTGCGGATCGTATGCCTTGATCCTTGCCCCCTCAGACAAAAGTTCCTTTATAATGGCGATAGACGGGGCGTTGCGTATGTCATCGGTATTAGGCTTAAAAGACAGGCCTAAAACACAGACGCTCTTGCCTTTAAAGCCCCATACTGCGTCTTTGATCTTCTTAATGAACAGGTCCAATTGGCCCCTGTTAATCTTGCGCACAGCTTTTAACAGTTCAAAATCATACCCCAGCTTATCTGCGATATTAACAAAGGCGTCCACGTCCTTGGGAAAACACGACCCTCCATAACCTATGCCGGCATCCAGAAAAGCTTGGCCGATCCTCTTATCCAGGCCCATTCCCCTGGCGACCTCCTCGATGTCTGCCCCCGCCAACTCGCATATGCGCGAGATCGCATTGATAAAGGATACCTTCGTGGACAAAAACGCATTGGATGCATGCTTGATGAGCTCTGCCGACTTAACATCCGTAACAACCATCGGGGCATTAAGAGGCTGATACAGCTTAAGAAGCAGATCCTTGGCTTTCTTAGAATCAACTCCGATAACGATCCTGTCCGGATGCATAAAATCATTTATAGCTGAGCCTTCCCTTAAGAATTCAGGATTTGAGGCTACGTCAAAAGCGCCTTTCCCCTTGATACGGCTTGAGACCGTATGCCTGACCCACTCGCAGGTCTTTACCGGGACAGTCGATTTCTCGACAATAAGAAGATACTCCTTCATGTGCATGGCGATCTCTTCTGACACCTTCTCGACAGCGGACAAATCCGCTTCGCCATCCTCAAGAGGCGGTGTTCCGACAGCTATAAAAATAATATCTGATTTAGAGACAACATCCTTTATGCTGGCAGTAAAGAACAGCCTCCGCCTCTTCACATTATTGCGTATCAACTCCTCCAGGCCGGGCTCATATATAGGTAAAACGCCCTTCTTAATGCCGGCGATCTTTTTTGCGTCATTATCCACGCAAATGACTTTGTTTCCCAGCTGCGCAAGGCAAGCGCCGGTCACAAGCCCGACATAACCAGAACCGACAATCGCGATATTCATAGATTTCTATTCTTTAGGATTAGAGGAGGCTCCGGATTGAGGGCTGTTGTAGCTCTGGTTTAATCCGAACTCCATTTCGGGGAATGCCTTGAGCCTGAAGATAAACCAAAGACTAGTCCCGTCGTCCTTTTTGTTATTAAGGGTAATATCCATGATCCAACAGTGTAGGTCGCGGGAAAGCGTATACTCTTGCTCACTCAGGCCTTTCGAGGTACCGAGGCCGGCGCTTATATTATATCTCTGATAGGTGGAGAATTTCCACTTAGGGTTAAGCCTCCATCTAAGGTTAGCCGTCACTTCATTGCCGTCATTTTTCTGGTAACGCTGGCCAAAACCTATGGAGCGATCCTTGTCAAAATCAAAATTAATATCGTAATCCGCCTGCGTAAAATGGTTGTAATCAGGGTCTGAGGTGGCCACAGAACGGTTAAAGGTGGCGTCCCCCTCGATGCGCAGCCAGGAATACGGAAGAAGTTTAAGCTTAAAAAGGAAATCGGATAAACTGCTGCCTGATTTAACGGCGTCATCCGGCGGGTCAAAGAGATAGCTTGTATTTATCCTTAAATCGGCCAGGTCCACGTTTTTGCCCTTGCGCTTAGTCTGAAGCTTGTTTGAAAGCTCAAAGGTTACGACATTGCTTTTGGTTATAGCATCTATAGCATCGACCTGGTATAGATTGCTTTTGTCTATATTCGGCTCATGGTTATAGGCATACCCGATCGAAGGCGTTATTACATGCCTTAGGCCGTTTATATCCATACCCAGAGCTCCGGAGCTTACATCCAGAGTGCGGTAGAATTTCGTGCTCAAGTCGGCTCCCGTGTAAAAGGTCGACCTCATGGGAAGCGACTTACCGTCTGAACCCTTGTCATAAACAGTCTCCCTGTGCCCGACAAAAGGCGTAAAGCTCATAAAGGCTACCTTAGCAGGCAATGAGATCGTATTTATGGAATCCAATCTCGTCATCTTGACGTCATATGCCGTAACAGGGCTGGTCACGGCCTTCTTGTTGTAAGTGGCAATACTGCTGAAGCTATCGAGGTAAAAGGGCGTGTTTGCGATCTGCAGGTCCGGAAGCGAATACTGGGCCTGGGGCAGCTTCTCGACCTGGTCATACCAGTGGTTCACCCTCTTCTGGAAAAGCAGGTCAAAACTCGAATTCTGTAAATTATGGTGGAACAAGAAGTAGGAAAGCGGCTGGTCGTCCTTTTCAAACTCGCGGTAAAAATAGTCCTTGAGCATGTTGCGGTCGGGATCCTCAAGCTTGCGCCTCTGGTCATGGATCCTGTACAGCTCGGACACGACATTTGTGCGGCTGTCTATATTCCAGCGGTGGCGCAACCTCAAAAGATACCTCTGGAAGCCGCCTGAAGAAGATGAACTGTTTGCGGCATCCTCTTTGGTGTAATAAAACTTAAAATCACCTTTGCCCGCTCCCTGGGTCTTGTAGTTGGCGCCCAGCCCCTCCGCCCACCCCAGCTTCTTACGGTAATCCAAATAAACCTTTCCCTTAATATTGTCGGATAGATCCAACCTCCAGGCGCTGAGCATATACTGGCCCCATTCGCCGCTCTTGCCGGGCATGAGCTGCACATGCATGAATGGCTCTCTCAGGCTGTGGTTGTACTGAGGAATATAAAAAATAGGGGTGTTGCCGAGATAAAAGATATCATCCTTGGTCTGGATCTTGTTTTGCGGGAATACGCTGATCCTCCGGGACATAAAACGGTAGTGAGGATGATCAAGGTTGCAAGTGGTGATATAACCGCGGTTGACGATAAACTCGCCTTCGCTTGCCTTCTCGGCCTTCTTGCCCTTGCCGAAATAAGGATTGGCCCTGAATCCGGGATCCATGATAACGCCGGACTTGGTCTGGAAGTTATAGACTATCGTGTCTCCGGTAATGACCCCCTTGGCATCCTCAAGCCTGGCGTTGCCTTCGGCCCGGGCTTCCTTGGTCAGGTTATTGACGACCACCTTATCGCAGGTAA
>Ga0315278_10000186_pt1 | contig 55570 bp, 44 predicted proteins | sample YL17G06_0_MG_FD_203880 | JGI IMG/M metagenome (GOLD analysis project Ga0315278, IMG submission 203880) | Sediment microbial communities from Yellowstone Lake, YNP, Wyoming, USA - YL17G06_0 | ecosystem: Environmental > Aquatic > Freshwater > Lake > Sediment | place: USA: Wyoming | collected... | reverse complement strand
TAGGGAACTGGCATTGCCTGTTCCCAAATTGTCATTGAAGGAACAGGCGATGCCAGTTCCCTACCAAATTGCGCCCTACGTAATACCTTTTGGATAACCGTTTGCCAATGTCATCGGGTTCATTTTGCTAATCTAATCACTTGATAATTTTGAAAAGGGCATTTAATTCAACCATGTAGCCTTAACTTAGTGTCATTCTTGACTGCCCCGAAAAATCTTCCTGAAACCGGTGAAATTGTTATTTTAACCGGTTAAACTGGCGAATTCACCGGTTAAAATGATAATTTAACCGGTTGATCTGACATTTTAACCGGTTGGTTCCACGATTTAACCGGTTAAATGGACGTTTTAACCGGTTGGTACGACATTTTAACCGGTTGATTTCACATTTTAACCGGTTAAATTGACATTTTAACCGGTTGGTTCCGCGATTTAACCGGTTAAATAGGCGTTTTAACCGGTTGGTGCGACATTTTAACCGGTTGGTTCCACGATTTAACCGGTTAAAGTGACGTTTTAACCGGTTGGTACGACATTCTAACCGGTTGATTCCACATTTCTACCGGTGTAATGGCAATTCAACCGGTTGTTTTCTCGTCCGGCCCATTTTTCCCTGACAAAAATCAATATTATTCAGCCTGTCCCGTTCCGCTGCAAAAAAAATAGCCGCTAAGAACACTAAGGCGCGAAGGGAAGCGAAGTAGGGGCAATTGACCATTCCATCACTCTTAAAAGGGGTATCCCTGGAGGCAGGGTGATTTTTTCAGGGTCGGGCTCTTGACAAATCCGGGCAGTTACAATAAGATAAAATCATGACAGGAAAAAAAACAACAGCAAATAAGAAGGCATATCGAAAGTCGGGACGTATCCCGAAAAAGGTTCAAATAATACTTAAAGAAATACAGGAGGAACTGCAAAGGATATATCTTAACCGGTTAAAGGATATGATTCTTTTTGGGTCATATGCCCGGGGGGATTTTGTCGAAGGTTCGGACATCGATATTGCGCTTTTGCTGGAAGGGCTTCAAGATAGTTATGTGGAGCGAGAAAAGTATTTTCCCGTGATTTGTCGGATTTCATTGGAATACGATACGGTTGTATCAGTTATTCCTTTTGATTACCGGGAATTCCAGGTGAAGAGAACCCCTTTGATTTTAAATGTACAAAAAGAGGGGGTACATGTTTTATACAGTTGAGGCTTTACTGCTCAGTCAGAACCTGACTTTTTCAAAACATAGCGCTGTTATTTCTGCTTTCGGTAAGAATTTTGTAAAGACCGGGATTTTCCCGGGGCGGGAAAATTTGCATTAGTGAAATCTCTCAAATTCCGTGGACTGTTTTTTGTCCGTGTTTTGTCCGTGTTCGTCGCGTAACTGTGGCTCTTCTTTTAATTCGTGTTAATTCGTGCAATTCGTGGGCAACAATTTGAGTTTCGGATTTGGGGTATTGACTTTTTATATTTTTTCTTATACCATATCCTCATGACCATATTAAAGAAGTTAACGGTAATATTGTTTGCTATATTCTACATCGGCCTCATTGGATTTTCCGTTGTTGGACTTTGCTTAAACGGTATAAACCAGATACAACCCAATGTGTTTTACTTTGTACTTATCGGATTATTCCTGTTTCCACTGTTGTTGAAATTAATTCCCGCCCTGGAGTCGTTCAATATATTTGGGTTCGAACTAAAATTCCAGAAAGAACTGGAAGAGACAAAGCGACACGTAAATGACCTGCAAACCGTCGGCGATGAAAAAATGAAGCAATACATTCTTCAATTTGTCAAAGAGGAATATCTTACCGATGAGGGCAAAAGGACTTTACAAGAATTAAGGGAGGATTCAGATGCAGTTTGAAGATATAGACGAAAAGGAAGTAGAAAATAAAATCTACGAATCGTTGCTTCACCCGAAACATGAATGGAGAAGCATTGAAGGCATCATTAAGCAAACCAATTTAAGTCCAGAGAAAGTTAAGAATGGATTGTTACGGTTGATGAAGAAAAAGGAGGCGCGCAGAAGTTATGTCGCCGATATTAAAGGTAATAACCTTTATGGTTTAGTCAGCCGGGTAGACCGGAGTTTACAAAGGTAGTTTGCAGCGTTGTTTTGCTTGATAGGATGTTTAGGCGCTTGATGGTTTTTTTGTCCGTGTTCGTCCGTGTTCGTCCGTGGCTCCTCTTTTTTCGTTTTATTGCAATTCAAAGGAAGTGCGAACGTAATAAAACAGGCCCGCGAATTTAGAACAAACCCATCATTTGCAAATCATAATGCGATATGTTATACTGCCACCGGTGAACGATTATGGATATGAAAAAACTGGCTGTCGGTGAATCCGATTTTAAAGAAATAATTACAGGCAATTATTATTACGTAGATAAAACTCTCTTGATCAAAGATATTATCGACCGGGGCGATAAAATACTACTTATTCCCCGGCCCAGGCGTTTCGGCAAAACCCTCAATATCTCCATGCTGAAATATTTTTACGACTGCTGCCCGGAAATCATTCCCACTTCCCCCCCTTCACCGGAAAATAAACAACCCGGTTCGGAGAATCATTATAAAAATTTATTCGATTCCCTTGCAATAAAAAATGCAGGCCGGGAATACACCGACAAAATGGGCAAATACCCGGTTATATTTTTAACCTTTAAAGACGTTAAAGTAACCGACTGGAACTCCTGTCTTTACAAGATAAAACAACTTATCCAGGACGAATATTCCCGTCATTATTACTTGCTTGACAGCAAAAAACTGCTGCCCCATGAACTGGATTATTTTAAGCGAATTATCGAACTGGAAGGAACTAAAGGAGACTACGAAAACAGCCTGGGAAAATTGCTTATATTCTTAAACCGCTATTACGGCCAACAGGTAGTCATTTTGATCGATGAATACGACGCCCCGGTTCATGCGGGCTTTAACAACGGCTATTATGACGAAATCATCAACTTTATCCGGAATTTCCTGAGCGGCGGCCTGAAAGATACCGGCCAGTACCTGGAAAAAAGTGTTATTACCGGGATTATGAGGATCGCCAGGGAATCGATTTTCTCCGGCCTGAATAACCCGGGCGTGTATACACTGCTGTCCGAGGAGTTTGATGATAAATTCGGGTTCACGGAAAAAGAAATTGAAAAAATGCTTAAGGACTTTAATGTCTTACATCTGTATGACCTGGTCCAGCAGTGGTATAACGGTTATAAGTTCGGCAACACGATTATTTACAATCCCTGGTCTGTCATTAACTTTCTCGCCGGCAAAGAAAAAGAACCGCAACCCTATTGGATCAATACCTCGGACAACAAAATCGTGGAAACATTACTGTCCAGGGGGGGCAAAGAGCTCAAAGAAGAATTGGAGCAACTCATCCGCGGTGAAGTTATTGAAAAAACCATCGAAACTAATATTGTCTTGAAAGACATCGATTCCGATGAGGATACCTTGTGGAGTTTTCTCCTGATGGGGGGATATTTGAAACAAACCGGGAAACGGATGGATAACTCCGGGAGTGTCTACTATAAAGTGGCAATCCCCAATATGGAAGTGAGGACTATTTATAAACGGATTATCCAGCGGTATTTCAGCGACAAAATCGAAAATAAGAAATTGGAGCTCATGCTCAAAGCTCTTTTAAAAGGGGATATCGATATCTTCGAAGAAATTTTTTCCAGGTTCGTTACCACCGCGATGAGTTTTTTCGATATGGCGGCGGACCCGGAAAAGGTATATCATGCATTTGTGATGGGATTATTGCTCTGGCTTGACCCCCAGTACCAGGTAAAAAGCAACAGGGAAAGCGGGTACGGTAGATACGATATTATGATTATTCCCGGGGATGTATCGAAATTGGGTTATGTGATCGAATTTAAGAAAGTCAGGAAAAATGAAACCGTGGAATCTGCCGTGGAATCTGCGTTGAAGCAAATGAATGACCTAAAATATGAAACGGAACTGGCGGCGCGGGGGGTAAAAAATTATAAAAAATTGGCCATCGTATTTAACGGTAAGGAAGTAACCATAAGGGAAAGTTAGGAATAGCGCCATTCTTGCCTGTCCCGGTGTTCATCCTTTTTATTTTTAACTCCGCACAGGGTTGCATTTTTTTTCTATTTATGCGATAACATGTGTATATCAAATAAAAAAGGAGGTATATACATGACGGACGAAATTATCGATCTTCAAGACTTTAGAAATAGGATCAAACCCAGGGTGGTCTTCGGCATTATCATGGCCATATTGGTTATATTCGCCGTATTTTCCAGTTTCTATACCGTAGACCAGGAAGAAGAAGCCGTAGTCCTGCTGTTTGGGAAATACGACAGGACCACCGGACCCGGGTTACACTTCAAAATGCCCTTCGGCGTCGAAAAGAATTACAACGTCCCAACCCAACGCGTTCTTAAAGAAGAATTCGGGTTCCGCACCAATCAGCCGGGCATCGTAACCACTTACTCCACAGGGAACTTCGAAGCGGAATCCGTAATGCTGACCGGCGACCTGAATATCGCCGATGTCACCTGGATCATTCAATACCGCATCAAAGACCCCTACGCCTGGCTATTCCACGTAGAAGACCAGGGCAGGACTATCCGCGACATCTCCCAATCGGTGATCAACCTGCTGGTGGGGGACCTGGCGGTATTCGACGTGGTGACCACGGAACGTACCCGGATCGAACAAAGGGGCCAGGATATGATGAATACCATATTTGACCGCTATAAAATGGGTATTCGCGTGGTAACGGTAAAACTGCAAAAAACCATGTACCCCAAGGGCGCGGTGCAGGACGCTTTCGAAGATGTGAATAAAGCCATCCAGGACCGTATCCGCTCCATTAACGAAGGCAAGGAAGCCTATAACAACCTCATCCCCAAAGCCCGCGGCGAAGCGGAAAAAACCCTCCGGGAAGCCGAAGGCTATGCCATTGAGAAAATAAACCAGGCCAAAGGCGACGTGGCCCGGTTCCTGGCTGTACTGGGCGAATACAAAAAAAACCCCAATGTAACCCGGATTCGTCTCTACTATGATATGTTCGGGGCGGTACTCGGCAATTCCGAAGACACCGACCTTATCGATAAACAATTGGAAAATTTCCTGCCGGTCAAATCGCTGACCAAAGAGAAAAAAGGAGACAAACAATGAACAAATTCAAAATAACCGGAATTACTATCGCTGTCCTGGTGGTTATTTTTCTCATGATGGGGCCCTATTTCGTCGTGGAAGAGGGGGAAATGGCAATTGTTACACGGTTCGGTGAAATTATACAGACTGAAACCTTTGCGGGCTTGAAGTTTAAGATGCCCCTCATGGATCAAGTACAGAAATTTCCCAAAAAAATTCAATCATGGGACGGTGAAGCCCAGCGGTTTCCCACCCAGGAGAACCAATTGATATGGGTGGACTTCACGGCCCGCTGGAAGATCGTAAACCCGAAATTGTTTTATGAATCATTGGGCTCGATTACCCAGGCCCATTCCCGGTTGGATGACGTGGTCAATTCCAGCGCCAGGGATATTATTGCGGTGAACCCCCTGCGCGAATCGGTGCGCAACTCGGACCTTATCAATCAAATCGAACGAAAAGATGTCTACCGTACGGCTCAATCCGCCGAGGTTGCCGGTACTGAAGATAGTGAAATGTCGTCGAAAATCAATACGTTTACCAAAATCACCTACGAACCGATTGCCAAAGGTCGTGAAAAACTGTCGGCGGAAATGCTGGCTTCGGCCAGGAAAATCACCGATACGTACGGCATCGAACTGATCGATGTGATTATTCGGCAAATCAAGTATTCGGACGATATTACCCAGAACGTGTACACGCAAATGATCAAAGAGAGAAACCAGATCGCCCGCGCTTTCCGCTCGGACGGCGAGGGTGAGAAAGCTATCTGGCTGGGGAAAATGGATAAAGAGCTGAAAACGATCCAATCCGAAGCGGAAAGACAGGCCAAAGAGTTCAAAGCCGCGGCGGATAGGGAAGCCCTGGAAATCCGGAACAAAGCCTACAGCCAGGACGCTGAATTCGCCGATTTCTGGATGGCGCTGGACCAGTATGAAAAACAGTTGCCCAAAATGAAAAAAATCCTCAGCACCGATTTCGAGTTCTTCAAATATCTTTACAAAAAATCAGGTAAATAAGGTTATTAGAAGTTTTTGGGGGTGTCGGGACCTTTTTTCAAAAAGGTCCTGACCCGCCGGAGGCAGAAGTGATGGCGGATTTAGGTTTACATCAGCCCTTTGTACATGCCGCCGTCCATGAGGATGATTTCGCCGGTGATATAGGAGGCATATTCCGAGGCCAGGAATGCGCAAAGCGCCCCGAAATCGGCAGGGGCGCCGATCTTTTTGGCCGGGATGCCTTCGAGTACCGCTTCCAGGGCCTTCTCATAGGATATGCCTTCTTTTTTAGAGCGGTCTTCCAATAGTTGTTTCACCCGTTCGGTCATGATATAACCGGGCGCCAGCACGTTGGCCGTAACATTTAAAACGGCCACTTCAAAGGCAAGGCTTTTGATATACGCTGTCACGCCCACCCGCGATACATTGGAAAGAGCGAGAGTAGGAATCGGTTGTTTCACGGTCACGGAAGTGGAAGCCAATATTCGACCCCATTGTTGTTGTTTCATAAGCGGTAAGAAAGCGTTTACCAGGTTAATGGCGCTGATCAGGTTTAAATCCAGGGCTTTTTTATAATCTTCGCCGGTGAAAGCTTCAACTTTCCCGGGTGGGGGGCCGCCGGCGTTAGTAAACAGGATATGGCAGGCGCCGAAATGTTCGATTACTTTTTCTTTTAATGATGTGATGCCGGTTGGATCGGTGACATCGCATACAACCGGTAATACATCGACGTGGTGGGTAGTTTTTAGAAATTGGGCGGTTTCGTCGATGCGGGTTTTGTCGCGTGAGCAGATGGCCAGGTTGACGCCTTCGGCGGCCAGGGCTTCGGCGACGGCTTTTCCCAACCCCTTGCTGGCGGCGGCCACAACCGCGATTTTGTTTCTAATCTTTAAGTCCATAAATACCTCCTTGGTCTGTGCCTCCGGCGGCCAGGGGCTCTTTTGTAAAACCGCCCCCTGGACCCCCGTAAAATTTTTGCTTATCAAAAGTTTTGGGAAGTCCAGAAACCCTTTTTCAAAAGGGTTTCTGGCCGCCGGAGGCTTATCTTATTTCATCTAAATTCATTTCCAACAAATGCTTTTTAGCCTCTTCAAAAGTAGTCGCGGCATGGACACTGGACCTGATCTTCTTACAGCCGATGCGGCCTGAAAATAAAAACCGCGCAAACGCTTTCGCCCGCGACAATTGCAGCCTGGGCGGGTAATACTCCCGGATCAACTCCAATAACCGGTTAATACTCCATTTCAGGTCCATATCGCCGGCCGGCGCGCCGGCAATTTCCGCGAAGATCAATGGGTTCCTTATCGCGCCCCTGCCAATCATAACCGCATCGACAATGTCCAACTTCTCTTTTGCCGACACCGCCGTGAGAATATCGCCGTTACCGATCAAGACAGTCTTTACCTGTTCCTTAATTAACGGCGCATATTCCCACCGCGCCTGCCCCTTGTAGCCGTCGGACTTCAACCGGAAATGCACCGCAATCGCATCCGCGCCCTCCTGGTCCAGGATGCGGGCAACTTCGATAACATTCACCTCGTTAAAGCCTAACCGGATTTTGACGGTCACCGGCAGCGAGATATTCTTCTTTAAATCTCTTACGATGGCGGCCGCGCGGGCCGGGTCTTTTAACAACGCGGCCCCGGAACCCCTGCGCACCACTTTGGGAACCGGGCAGCCCATGTTGATATCGATGCCGCTGTACCCCGTTTCATTTTCAATATACTTTGCCGCCTCCACCAGCGGTCCGGGTTCGGAACCGAAAAGCTGCACAAATTGCGGGGTCTTGAAATCGAAAAGTTTGATCATATCCATCGTCCGCATTTGTTTTCTCCACAGTCCCTCGGCGGAGATCATTTCCGTGACGAGGAAACCCGTATACCCCATCTCATCCATCAGTTTGCGGTAGGCAATATCGGTAAAAGAGGCCATGGGGGCAGGCATGGCCCTGTATTTTATTTCTAAGTTTCCAATCTTCATCATTTTTTTAACCTGGAATTCAGCGTCTGAAAAAATTTTAACCCTTGCATTATACCATTTTTGTCTTGTTTCTGGTAGAATAAAGGGACATGAGCAATTTAAGAAAAATATTACTCCTGGTGGCCATATTAATCGTGTTAATCATCATCGATATAACCGGGTATATGCTTATCGAGCGGGCCAATTTTCCCGACGCCCTTTATATGACCGTCATCAGCATTACCACCGTGGGCTACAGGGAGGTATTCGAATTATCGCCCCATGGGAAACTATTCACCATATGGGTTATTATCAGCGGCCTGGGAACTTTCTTTTTAATGGCCGGCAGGATTGCGGAAAGCGCATTTGAAGGGAATGTCAGGCGTATCCTGGGGAGACGTAAAATGAAAAGTTTATTACAATTGAAGGATCATATAATCGTTGCCGGTTTCGGCGTGATGGGTGAGCAGGTGTGCCGGGAACTGGCCAAAACAAAACTCAAATTTGTGGTTATCGAAAACAATAAAGAGCGCTTTGCCAATGCCGAGGAAAGGGGCTATGAAGTAATTAATGCCAACGCCACGGATGAGGCCATGCTGAAACTGATCAGCGTGGAAAAAGCCAGGACGTTTATATCCTTGCTCTCTTCGGACGCGGATAATGTATTTACCGTGATGACGGCCCGGGAAATGAACCCATCGATTTATATTATAACCCGCGCCATGGACGCCGCCAATCAAAAGAAACTGTATAAAATCGGGGCCGATAGGGTTATCGCACCCTATGAACTCAGTTCTCGCCGGATCGTTAATACAGTGTTAAGACCCAACGTGGTGGATTTTATCGATGTCATGGTTTTTGGGCCCAATATGGCCCTGTCCATCGAGGAAATAACCGTTCAGGAAGGTTCCCCATTTGCCGGCAAGGAAATCAAAGAATCCGGGTTGCGGCAGAAATATAATATTATTATTATCGCCATCAAGCGGAGGGAAGAGATGTTTTTCAATCCTTCCCCCGATCACCGGATACTCCCCGGGGATATTTTAATCCTGGTGGGCGAAAAAGAAAAATTGCTGAGTATATATTGAGCGACGCCGCGATAATTCACGTGGTGGGGGTTTAAGGGGGCAAAACGCTTGCGCTGGCCGACTCCTCGCTTGCGTCGGTCGACTCTTCGCTTGCGCTAACTGAGCGAAGCCTTGCGTTGGGGCATCGGATTTCGTCTCAGTGTCTTCCAGGGAGGGGAGAGAGATGTTCCCAGCGCTATTTTTTAATTCGAAGGATTGCCCATCGCGGTAACAAGACGATTTATCACGTTTGCCGGTAACCTTTCCAGGTTCTCCCTGACATTCTTGCCTGTCCCCAATCACCTCATTTGAATTTCGGTTCAATTTTTATTTCGATGGGCTTTTTAAAGGACTGACCATTGGCATCGGTCAAAACAAATACCAGGGAATACCGCCCCAGGAATCCCGGCCCGGGCGACCAGGAAAAGGTCCCGGATTTCGCGTCCAGGGTAGAACCGATGGGTAGATCATGTAATTCATTTTGACTCATCAGATAGCCCCGGATATTCGCATAGTTTTCGCCCAATTGAATTTCCACCCGTTCCAGTTCTTTGATGACAACCAGGTTTTGCCCTTTCTCATCCGGCAGTAATTCTTCCCATTGGCCATCAGAGCTAACGCCTTTATTATACTTTATCGGTTCTGAAAATCGGGTGGGCATGGCGTCGATACTGCCTGCGTTGTATGGAGTACATTTGCCCTTGGACTGCACCAGGGCGTTTCCTGTATTTTGAATATTAAAATATCGGCTGCCGATGCCGTCACTGTTCCCCCCGGTGTCTGTGGCAATCCAGTAGATGGTGTGAATGCCGTTGCTATAATACCCGGTATTGATATCGAGATATCCCCAGGCATTGTTGCTGTTGGCATAGCCGGGAAAAAGTTCAGCGATATCTTGCCGATAGAGGTTGTAGATCACATTATTGATCAATGCCCCATCGATGTATACATTTATCGTGGACCCATCGGCAGGGATTTCGTTGGGCATTGGGGTTAGCGCCCAGCCGTTATTCCTGAATTTTCTACCCGTAGCCTCTCCGCCTTGAGTTGGAGTATCGATGGCGCCAAAAGGTTTGACCGCATGGGCGTTGTCGATGGTAATGGTTTTTGAACCCAACGTCACCTCGTTTCCTTCCATATCCATTGCCTTTGCAATAAGGGTGTATGTCCCGTTGCCACCGCCGGGTAAGAAGTTTGTTAAAAGCATATACCCCCATCCGGCCTTATCGTTATTGGGAAAGGTGGGGTAGACGGCTTGCACATCGGGGCGGGCACCCTCCACAAATACGGCATCGCCGATGTATGTATCGCCATTATATATTTTAACGCCGGTTACCCCGATATCGTCAAGCGCCCAGCCGGAAACCGGGACGCTGCTATATGTCGAGGAACCCTCCAACGGCGCTGAAAATTCACCAAAAGGCCCATCGGTTGTTCCCTGGTTATAGACTTGTAGGCTGACGGAAATGGATTGGGGAGAATTGGTGGCCTTGGGATCGGTGATTGTGATAGTCCCGGTGTAGCTGCCCGCGGCTAAACCGGTGGGATCGATCAACACCGAAAACGAATCACCAATTCCTGAAGATGGGTTGATATAAAACCACGAGGCATTTCCGGAAGCGCTCCAGTTCAATGTACCGCCGCCGTTATTGTTGATAAGTACTGTTTGGGAGTAGATAATAGCCGCTGAAATAACTACGCCAAAATTCAAGGAGGTACGGTTTAAATTTATTACAGGAGGTTCGTGGGGAAGAGTAGTAAAACACAAGGTGGATCCGTAAGAAGTTCCTGAGCTGTTGGCAGCGTAGGCCCTGACGTGATACAATTCGCCCGGTATCAACCCGGTGATGCCGCTGGAAAAACTTCCCGAACCAGCTCCATCGGTGGTTTTTGAATTACTTATAGTGGGATTGGCCCACTGATCCCAGCAGACGCCCCTGGAGGTTACAGGTGCGCCGCCGTCAGAGGTAACATTACCACCGCAAACAACGCTATTCGAAGTGATTGAAGACACGGAATGGGTCGTTACCGTTGGATTCTTGACAGCACTGCATTGATCTTGATGGTCTTCCCAATCTGACTCATGGTTGTTGAGCCAGACTCTGAGCGCTGGATCGGATACAGAAAGGCAGTTATAGCCAATATTAAACTCACTTACATATAATAAATTTAAAAAACTTGCAGGAATGCTGCCGCTCAGTTTATTATAGTGCAGGTAAAGACTTTCCAAATCAAAAAGGTTGCCTAGTTCCGAAGGGATGCTGCCGCTTAGTTGGTTATCGAACAGGTAAAGGCCTTTCAAATTATTCAGATTGCCTAATTCCGGTGGGATGCTTCCGCTCAGTTGGTTTCGTTCCAGTTCAAGATATTCCAAATTACTAAGATTGCCTAAATCCGGTGGGATGCTGCCGCTCAGTTTGTTGTGTTCCAGGTGAAGTTCTTTCAACTTATTCAGATTGCCTAATTCCGGTGGGATGCTGCCGATTAGTTGGTTGATGGGCAGCTCAAGAGTAGTCACCGTATCTCCTAAAAGAATAACCCCATACCAACTTCCTTCAGTCCCGGGCAAAGCAAATCCATCGGTATGTAAGGGGGGAGTCTTCCAGCCGCTGTTATTGTCCCAGTTATCTCCGTCGGTGCTGTTGTGCAATGCAATCAATGCCCCACGCTCCGCCGCAGGTATGGCACCGGCAACAACATTTGATAATTGGCTTAATAGTATCATTAAAAAACAAAACGTCGCCTTTTTCATGGAACCTCCTTCATTCTCTTCCAGGAAATTTTTGACACTGCGTAATCTATAATTATAATATTATTTTTCCAAATAATAGTAAAGATTTATAAAAGTTTACCTTCTTTTTATTTGACTATCCCGCCTAAATCAGGTAAATTTTTTTTTCAAAGTGGATTAAGGGACAGTCAAATTTTTCATTTATTCCGATCGGAGTAAAATATAAGGAATCGATAAAGAAGATGTTAACGCCTTCGCTGAAAAATTTTATAACCAGGTATGCGCCGTCGATTGCTTTAATTGTGAATCCCCATGAGAGTGCGGTTTTAAAAGTTGATCCGGCTGATGTTCACATTATTCGCCCCTGGAGTGCTAAGTTCGATCGATTGGTAGAGAATTGGAATTCCCAACTGCTCCCGTTTCCGCAGTTTCCGCCGTTTCCCGTTGAGGGGCAGGGGGCGTAGGTTGCTAACACAGTTCACGAATCCCACGAATTAACACGAATTGAAGAATTATTTGAATGTTCCCGAATCGCCTCACTGTTAAAGAGGTTGTTGTTCCCAGCAAGCCTGGAGATGATATGAAAGGACCCGCAATCTTGTAAGACCCAACGTCGTTTCGTTCTTGGCATTAAATTGTCAATACCTTTTTCAAATTTCTTCTCATTTTTTTGAGTGTCCCCTATCCCGCATCCATCATCCGTGAAAAAATTTTGAACCGCTATTGACAATTTTCTTTTGATCATATAAAATATACTTGACAGGAAGGTTCAAAATGAAAAAGAAAGGTAAGTTAAAGTCAGCGCCGATATTTTTGGTAAAGGGTGTAATTAGATTTACAAATTTTTTAAGGAAGCTTAGGACTAAAATTTTGCCTCCACAGGTTGTTTTGATGGAGTATTCGATGGAATACATTGTCATGCAGCGATGTGTATTTGTGGCGGCAGAACTTATGCTGGGCAACTTGCTGGAAGATGGCCCAAAACCTGTAGCGCAACTGGCTAAAGAGTCCGGGGTAAATTGTGATGCCTTATACAGGGTTATGCGGGCTTTAGCCGGAATCGGTATCTTCAGAGAGAGAAAAGATAAAATTTTTGAAAACACAAGACTCTCGAAATGCCTTTCCTACGGGAAGAAAGGTACTGTAGCCTCTTTAGCAAAATTAACCGGCTCAGACTGGATGGTTAGAGTTTGGAGCGATTTGCTCAAGAGTATAGAAACTGGTAAAAGCCATTTTCAACGCGAATATAAAAAATCTTTTTTTTCCTGGTTAGATGAGAATTGGGAAGAGTATAGAATATTTGATGAAGGAATGGTAAACCTTTCCGGACTGAGCGATGACTTTATTGCCGCCGCTTATGATTTTTCCCAATTCGAGTCTTTAGTGGATATAGGTGGTGGGCATGGCAAGCAACTGACTACCATCCTGAGGGGATACCCGGGCCTGAAAGGTTTTCTTTTTGATCTTAAACGGGTTGTAGAAGGTGGGCAAATAGAGGACCATATCAAAGATGACCTGGTAAAAGGGAGGATTGAGTTTATAAACGGTAATATGTTCGAATTTGTGCCTGAGGGTTATTGCTGCTATTTCCTGAAGTCTGTTTTACACGACTGGCCGGATGAGGATGTTATTAAAATACTCACTAACTGCAGGAAAGCAATGCGCGAAGATTCGAAGTTACTTATTGTTGACATGATTATAAAAGGAGACAATCAACTCGACTTATCTAAGGTACTCGATGTGGCAATGCTGATTTTAGTAGATGGTAAAGAGCGCACAAAAGATGATTTTGAAGATCTTTTCGCAAAGGTGGGTTTGAAGCTGAGCCACATATTCCCTACCGCTTCCCCTTATTGCATAATAGAAGCAGTGCCGATTTAGCTGTACTAATATTGACCGGCCTACTTACCTTTGGAGGCAAAAAAACTTTCGCAAAAAAAATTATGGCCTTCACGAAGTTTTTAGCAAGCCGGCAGGCAAGCAAGTTATTTTGTTACCGCATCTTAATCGGGTTTACTCCTTTTCATCAAGCCATTTTTCAGCTTCTTCCCTGGTCTCAAAGGATTTGAGATTCATACCTGATAATTTTGAAACTACCTGGAGGAACATCCTCTGCAGTATTAGTTCTTTTCCCCTGACTATGGCTGTTTTGGATACGCCGCCATTGAGGTAGATTTTCTGGGATTCCTTCATAATTGTGGTAAGGGAAAAGTCGGGCATACCTCTATGAAGAGAGATATCGGCCAATAGTGTGTAGCCAGTAACCGTATTGTTTACAGCTTGCTGAACGGCCTCAAGATAATTTGGGATATCACTGGCTCCCTTTGTTTTGGAAAAGAAAACCATATAGATACGATTCTTGTCTTTGTCTACAACGATCTCGTATTTGTCTTTTTCTTCAAATTTAATCATTTTTTCTCCTCTTTTAGCAATTTTTAAATTTTCTATTTTTGTAATCATTTTTACACCCTTACACTAAGGTTACTTGTTTCTCCAGAATTTGAAAGATAGCACAATAAAAAAAAAAAAGCAAATAAAAAAAACGTAACTATTCAGTTTTCGGAGAGTGGCCTGTCGAGAAGGTAATTTTTAAGTGTAGTAGGAAGTGTTTAAACAGCGTCATCAGCCTTATCAGCGTAATCCGCGGTTCAGACGGTTTTTACCATTAAAAAAATATTTTTTCTTTACAGACTCTTCATTTTATGGCATATTCTTACCTTAATTGAGGAACAATGCTTAAAATGACCGATTATACCCTGTTGGCAAGCGGATCGATGTGGGGAAATGAGCGGTGGTTTTTTCAATGGTTCTCAGTTGTCCTGGAATCCAGGGCGCAAACGTCGTGGTTTGAGGCCGGCGACCTATGGCTTGGATGGTCCCGGGGCAAATCCAATCTATGGAAGCGAGAACATCGACAGGAAATCCAAAAATGCGGACAATTATCCGCCAACCCCGATAATTTGCCCGCGAAATTAGGACACGTCGCCGCGAAAGTTTTACCTGTTAGCGGAAAAATAAAGACTCTACCTGCAAAAGCTGAGACCCTGACCACGAATGCTGAGACACTGACCACAAATGCTGAGACACTGACCACGGATGCTGGGACCACGACCGCGAATGCTGTGACCCTGACCGCGAATGCTGAGACCATGACCACGGATGCTGGCAGTCTGACCGCGAATGCTGGGACCATGACCACGAATGCTGAGACCATGACCACGGATGCTGGCAGTCTGACCGCGAATGCTGGGACCATGACCACAGATGCTGGGACCCCGACCTCGAATGCTGTGAGCCTGACCGCGAATGCTGGAACCCTGACCACAAATGCTGATAGTCTGACCACAAATGCTGAGACCATGACCACGAATGCCGGGACCCTGACCACGGAAGCTGGGAGCAAGTGTGGAAATGTCTTGGTCTGCACCGCAAATATTTGGGCTGTCACCGGAAAAATAAAAACCTCTGCCGCCAGGGCGCCAGGACGCCAAGAATTTTTTTATAATAATCTTCTTGGTGTACCTTTGTGCCTTCGTGCCTTTGTGGCTATTTTCACGGCGGGAGAGAGTGTTTTCAAAAAGAGGAGACATAAATGGCAATTTCAGTGAAATTGATTACTCACGTGATAACAGTGTCGCGATGGAGTTTCGAAAACGCCAGGGATCGCCTTGAAATTCAAGACAAAATCAAGGGCCATGGCTATGCCCCCATGCGCATGAAGTCATTAATCGAATTCAATGACCGGATGCACGGCAAATTACAGGAACAACAGCAAATACTGGCCCAACAGGATATTGCCTGCAAGAATTTTTATGACAAATTCCTTGAAGAAAGAAAACAGTGCAAGTATTTGCGGCTGCTGATAAGGAAAACGCTCCAAGCAGACGAGTACGAGAAATACAAACTGCTGCTGGGGCTTGACGAAAAGCTCAAAATGATACTGGAAGGTTTCTTTGAACAGGCGCGAAAACTATATAATAACTGCGGGGAGGATTTATTCCTGCTAGATAAGTTATCAAAATTCAGTGTAACCGGCGAAACTTTCCGGGAAAGGCTGCAAAACCTGGATGAGTTGCTCAATTTATATAAGGTCCATGAAACCGCCCGGGCGCTTTCCCAGGTGGCCACACGGGACCGGGATATTTTATTCGGGAAATTTAGAAAAGAATGGAGCGATTTCAGGGATATCTGCAAGATGGTATACGTGGATGAGACTAATCCTGAATACCAGGAATTGCTGGGTATTAAATCTTACTCGCCGGGCTATAAAAAAAATCCCGGCAAAGGTTCGGAGACCCCTGAGGGCGAAATTGGTAGGGAACAGGCATTGCCTGTTCCTTAAAAACATTTTTTGAGTGTTCCCTATCCGCTATCCTTATTCGCGGCGCACCAATAAGTGCGCCGTGATATGGCCCGCAGGGCCTTCTTAGGGTGGCCGCGCCGCGGCCTAACTAAAAAGTCCGATAATGTCTTCCTTTTTGAGGTTCTTAAATGTTTTGGCGTCGGAGGTGATAAGATTTTCCACCAGGGCCCTTTTTTCTTCCTGGAGCTGCAGCATCTTTGCCTCAATGGAACGTTCCACCACCATCCGGTAAACCAGCACTTTTTTGGTTTGCCCGATGCGGTGCGAACGGTCGATGGCCTGCGCCTCCACCGCCGGGTTCCACCAGGGATCGAATATCACCACGTAATCGGCGGCCGTCAGGTTAAGCGCCACACCCCCGGCCTTGAGACTTAATAAAAACACCCGCCGGTTCTCATCCTGCTGGAACTCCTCGACGGTTCTTCTCCTGTCGTTGATATGGGTGGAACCGTCGATATACGAATAAGCGATCCCCGCTTCATCAAAATAACCCTTGAGGATTTTAAGTACTTCCACGAATTGTGAAAACACCAGCACCTTATGATCCTCGGCCAGGATATCCTCCATCAACTCGGTAAAATGATCAAATTTCGCGGAAGGGATCCAGTCGAATTTTTTATCCACCAACCGGGGAAAAAGACACACCTGCCGTAAACGAAGCATGCCTTCCAATATCTTAATCGAAGATTTACTAACCCCCTTTTCATCGATTTCCTTTTCCAACTCCTCGCGGTAATATTTCGCCGTCTCCACGTACAACTTTAACTGCTCGTCTTCCATCCGCAGCTTGGTAACGATTTCCGTTTTTTCCGGCAGTTCCGCTTCTACTTCGCCTTTTTTGCGACGCAAGATAAAGGGGTAGATCATTTTCCTTAAAAGATCGACCCTTTCGTTGTTTTTATCTCTTTCGACGGCAACCGCGAATTGTTGGGTAAACCAACGGTGCGTGCCCAGGTAACCGGGCATTAAAAAGTCGAACAGCGACCACAACTCCATACTGTTATTTTCAATGGGCGTGCCGCTCAAGGCCAACCGGTGGTTCCCCTTTAACAACTTTACCGCCCTGGATACCTGCGACAGATGATTTTTTATATTCTGGGATTCATCCAGGATAATGTGATCGAACTGAAATTGGTTGAATACCTCGATATCGTTTCGCAGCGTGGCATAACTGGTGATAACCAGGTCCGCGTCTACCCATTCCTCGGTATCCTTTTCTCTTTTGATGCCGATGTGGGTGTAAAACGTCAACGCCGGGGTAAATTTTTCGATTTCCATTTCCCAGTTGGGGATGGCAGAGACCGGGGCCACCAGCAGCGAGGTTTTCAGTAGTTTTTTATCCTTCAGCGTTTGCAGCAGCGCCAGGGTCTGTACTGTTTTTCCCAGACCCATATCATCCGCCAGGCAGCCCGATAATCCATAATCACGCAGGAAATGGAGCCACTTAAACCCTTCCCTTTGATACTCCCTCAACTGGCCGTTAAACCGGGTGGACAGTGGGTAATCATCGATTTCACGGAACTCCTCCAACTTTTTATGGGAGTTCAGTATCTCCTTGAGTTCCGGCATTTCTTCCATGCGTTTATCGTAGAGTTTTTGGATGAGGATATGATTCCTGGAAGGAATCCGGAACACATTCCCGTGCCGCTCGCCGTACAGTTGAATGGCGATTAGTTTATCGATTTCCTCTTTGGTCAGCAAATGAAGTTTCCCGTGATTATCGGTAACCGCATTTTTTTCCAGGTCGATGGCCTCGATAAGAAAACTTTCCTCCGTTAACGCGTCGTGGACCATGGGTTTAAATTCCAGCCAGTCGATATCGGCGCTGAGAGTAATCCAAATGCTGCTGCCGGCGGCGCCAATATACCGCTTCCATTCAACCATGTAAACCCGGAACCCTTTTTCCAGGTAAAATTTACCCCTATCTATCACCCAACCCAAATAGTCCACCTCTTTGAAATAGTAATAATAGCAAACGGATTTTTCCTGCGGATCGTAATCCATCTCTTGTTTCAGCAGCGGATCGGCTTTTAATAACTGGAGGCACTTATTCTCGTATTCCATATCTCTTTCAAAGCGGATAACCTCTTTATCCGGGTGTTTTGCCAGGAATTTTTTTATTTCCCGGCGGTAATCGAAGTCCACTTCCAGGTGTTGATCTTTTTCTTTTTCCACGTCCGGGGGGTAGATTTTCAGCACCGGCGCCGGCCGCAGTTGCAGCGTATACTTTTTTAATAATTGGGCATCGACGTGCAGGTGTTCGGATTCCACGGCTTTCAATGCGGCGAGGATGTTATCGAAATCGTAAAGGAAAAACTCCTGGCCGGACTCCAGGAATTTAAAGAGGCCATGGAAATGGGAAATAACGGCTTCTTCCGGGACAGCCAGGTAATGATCGTCCTCCGGGGAGGTAAAAAAAATGCAAAACTTCGGGGGCGCGTCCTGTTCTTTCCGGGTTACCTGGATGATATAATCGTCGCCGGCGTCTACTTCCAACCGGTTTGTTTCCCCGTCGCCGGGGGCGGCGGTAGACAATTTTAAACGGATTTTAAACACTGTTTCCTTTGCCAGGGATGGGGCAAAGCGCACCCTGGCGGAGGTGAATTTAATGGTTTTCAACGGGGAAAAGGTTTTTTTGAAGTTATCGGCCTGGCAAAACCGGGACTCCTCGGGCAAAGAAAACATTTCTTCCATCAATTGGGAGAAATAGAGCTGGTTGATAATTTTGACCTTTAACGAATCGTTGAAAAGGGGGTGTTCCAGGGTGGCGAGGTGATCCAGGCAGAGCTTCAGCAAGGGAGAAAAATCCGTCAATTCGTATTTCGAGACTTCGGTTGGCAAGAGTTTCCTTGGGTTGCCGTATTGGCCGTTTTGTTTGAGTGGAATCACCGCCGGTTGGAACAGGATTTTTTTCCCTTCCCCCATCTCGCTGTAGTCTACTTTCAGGATCAGGCCCAGCCGGGCGACGGCTTTTTCCCCGTTATCCGGCGCGGCCGGTTCAGCGCCGGGCGTCTCCTGTAATTTAGCCAGTTGTTCTTTTAAGGTGCGGGTTTCGAATTTCCGGGTAAATTCCTTTAATTGGATTTCGTTGAATTGAACCTCCTGGTTGGCGACGTCGAACTCGAATTTTTCCAGTGCGGCCTTGGGGGCGGGGATATGTTCGATATAGTCGTTTATTTTTTCCTTGGCCCGGTCGAACACCTCGGTAATCTTGCCGCTGACGGCCACTTCCATGGTATTGCGGTGTTCATTTTTCAGGAAGAAAAGCGCGGCCCGGATGTAGATGTTGCGGGTTTGTTCCACGCCGTCCTGCTCGATGCAGTAGATGCAAACCGGGTTTCCCAGCTCATCCGGTTTATTTAAGAAGATAATCGCGCCGTAATAGGCGGAATTTCGATAGATATCCCTGTAAAGGTAGAGGAAATAGTTTTCACCCAATTCGCCCAGGCCGCCGTAGCGGATCATCTTTTGGTATTCTTCTGCGCCGCCGGCCCCGGGCCGCGTCATTTTCTCATGCAGTTGAAGCAGTTTCTCTTTAAACGTCATGATTTTCTAGTTGTCCTGGTTTTTTGTCTAAATTTTAAGTGTAACATTAAGTTTAACAAAAATTAGCATAGCTGGCAAGACTTTGGGCTAATAAATTCAAGATTTTCCGGCCCTTGTAATTTTACTTAAAACCTGTTAAGATTCAATCTCATTTTTAAACAACTTTAAGGAGTTTTGATGATAAAAAGATATTCCCTTATTATGCTGTTGATGGTCCTGTTTTTTTCAGTCATATCCCTATATTCCGCTTCCCCGGATACCGTTGCATTAATGGCAGCCGCCGACCGACTGTACCTGGAAAGGGAAGACTTAAACAAAGCCTTCCAGGCGTATGAAAAATACAAAGAGGCGCTTAAAGGGGAACCCGGCCGGTATGAGGCGCTCTGGAAATCGGTTAGAACTGCTTTTTACATACTGGAAGTATTAAAGAACGACCGGGTAGAGCGAAGGGAGCCCATTGTCAATGAAGCCATTAAATTTGCCAAACAGGCGGCAGCGGTGAACCCCGGTGGAGTGGAGGGGCATTTGTGGTTGGGGGTGATTTACACCAAGTACGGCGAGGTCAAGGGTGTGTTGAAAGCCCTGTTCCTGGTCCGGCCCACCAAAAAGGAGATGTACAAAGTCATTGAAATAGATGATACCTATGAAGGGGCCGGGGCTTATGTGGTGTTGGGCAGGGTGTTTGCCAAGGTGCCGGGACTATTCGGCGGCAGTAATAATAAAGCCAGGGAATTTTATGAAAAAGCCAGGAAAATGTGCTCCACCAATACGTTGAACCTGTTGTACATGTCGGAAAACTATTGGGACATGGATGAAGAAGCCCTGGCCATTAAAACTCTTGAAGATTTGCTGGCTATGGAACCCGACCCCCGCTGGGCGCCCGAGACCCGGATGCATAAACAGGACGCCGCGAAACTATTGGAAAAGTTCAAAAAACACAGCAGGTAATTAATCCCCGGAGGTGAGTTTCCTGGGCAGCAGGAACAAGCGGGGGAGATAAATAAGGTTTACGATTACGATTAGAATTAAACCCAACCAGATAGTCCAGGCGGGGAGTTTTTTAATATCGCCCAGCGCCACCTTGATAGTGCCCCAAATGGCTGTCACCCACAGTACATTCATGGCGGCGGCAAAAGCGGCCAGGTGCTCTTTCATTAAGTTCCAGTATATCTCTTGTTTCTCCGGGGGAAGCGCCAGGAAAAGTTCTTTACGGGGTATATTTAAAATGGAAGGGCGTTTCGACAAACTTCGCAGTGATAACATGATGATATAGAAAATGCCGGTAATCCCTAATGCCACAATCAGAAGTCCTATTAAACCTGATTTATCGCTCCAACCGTTGGGCGTCCCGTCGGCGGCGAAATGCATGGGGATTTTGGCCGGTAAGCGGGGGATGTAATATAAAACCATTCCCACCAGGAATGCCGACAGCGCCACATTCACCGCATGATAAAAATTTTTCAAATTCAATTTTTCTTCTTCCATATTTCGACGTGCTCCTTTTTAATTCCTTATATTATTCCATGGATTTTTATTTCTTGTTAATAAACATGTTAATAAAAACGTGATGAATAATCGTTTCCCTTCCATGGCGGAAATGTCGCGTACGGGCTGCTTTGATTTCCGCATATTCCGTATTTTCTTCCCCTGGATTTCCTATTACTGGAAATGGATACCCAGTTTCAGCCAAATGTCTAAGGTAATTTTTCCATAAACCGATAAAATCTTTGGCTTCGGCATACACAAGGATATAATTGTCTTCCAGGGCACTACTATCGTAGCTGAAAAGTTTAAGAAGGTGATTATTGATAATGCGTTTATCGAAGTTTTTTAAACTGAACGCTTCGATGACGCAAACGGTTTGACCACTATCCGATTCGACTTTGATATCTACTTCAGCAATTGATTTACCTGTGGCGGATAGGCCCCAGCGGCTTTGATCCTTAACACGAAACCCATTTACACTCAACAGGAGAGATACCAGGGAGTTCCGCGTATCTTCATCCGGTTGTATGGCTCTTGCAATTCCCCGGAGTTGATCGGCAATGCTTATCAATGAATTAAAAAGCCCCTTATTGGGTTTCGGCGGTTCGATACTTTTTCGTAATATTGCGGGAGGAACTTCCTCGCCGCTTATCATACAATAATTGGGAATATTTTTTTGTTCAAGTCGTTTCAATGCTTCGTAATTATAGAAATAAGGTTTTTCTGCATTCGCGCATACCGAGCAGGTACAGGGTACCTCTTCGACGTAATGTTCTCCATTTTCCATATTCCACGTCCGGTGGATATGATCAAGACGGCTGCGGATAATTGCCAGCAGTTCTGCGCGGTTGGAACCGCTAATGGAAATGGTGATACGTTTGCTCAACCGTTCACTCATCACCAGTGCCGCAGTGTCCTCAAACAGTAATTCAACACCGTTTAACCAGAAATGGTTTTCTTTTATCAGATAATAAATGCGACTGATAAATCGGACGAGAATTCCTACCGGCATGAAATCATAGGAGTACCGGAAACGGAGGTTTTGGGCGGAACGGTATTTTTCGAGGACCATATCGGGCCCTTGATTGGGAAGAAGCCCGGGGACAATATAAAGTTCAATGCCCACGATATTGAAACAGAGTTCAAATTTTTCCATGAGCCGAATGAGTATGGGGTGCTTTTCTAACGGGTAAGTTTCCTCGTTCCAAATACGACGTAAGTCCATCATTTTGAAACGGCCCTTATTTTCAATAATTTCTCGGCCATCCAACAGGGTATATGCTGCCCCGGTGACCCATTCGGGTTGTAATATGACCGTATCATTGAGCACGGGATCGTTACGGAAATGAAGAATATAGCCCAGGTCATGAAGATATTCGCCGAGGAAGAGCGCCCTTTCCTCGTTCATGTTATATACCCGGCATACCTGGAAATACTCGTCGAGGGAAATATAATTTTGATTAATATTCTTTAGATCATCACGGATATCCAGCCAGGTCTTGGGAATTCTATCGAGAAGATGGGGCATGTGGCCTAAGGCTTTTGCAATCTCTTCAGAAAGTTCGCGAATATTTTCACCTGTCAGACAGCTTACCTGGATAAAATGGACGATGTTTTTGAATTTCGCTTTTAAGCCAGCTTCATCTATGGCCTTAATGCGCTTATCCGATTTATTCATTACCACCATAACCGGGCTATTGTCGCTAAGAAATTTTATAGTGTTAAGCCAATAATCGAAACTATCAAACTCTTCTCCCTTGTGCGTTTCCCAGACAAAGAGGTAGAGTGAACGTTTGGCCAGAAAGAATTGGTGGGCAGCATGATAGATGGCCTGGCCGCCGAAGTCCCAGAAGTGGATTTTGACATTATGGGTCTCGCCGTTTTCAAAGGTGCAAGGAAGTTCCCATGGAACAATATGTATGTCATGGGTGGTCTCATCTTTGCCTAAATCCAGATGCCGGGATGGGTCTTTGAGTTTTTTCACCAGGGAGGTTTTTCCCACCCCGCCAGTGCCAACTATAATTAGTTTGCATTCAAGTAGGGGTATGGTTGTTTTTTGGATATCCTCAAAATAATTTAATATGGCATTTGGCCCCTGTTGTATGATTTCTAACGGGGGAACCTGGATGGAATGGGATATTCCCTTAAATACCCGCCTATTATTTGACATCAAATTTTGATTCACGGCCATTTCAATCGGCAATATCTCGGAAATTAGCCGCCAACTTTCTTCTTGATTCTGAGCTAAGGCCAGGGCTTTTTCGTAATGAGACCAGGAATAGGCATACGCCCCGGAATAATAATACAATAGACCTAACCGCCGTTGAATATGATATTGCAGATTCCGGCTGAGTGCATCCAGATCCAGTTCGCTTAATAGTTCAAGCGACCATTGTTTAAAGTTTTGCGTATAAACAGGCCAGAAGAGTTTCAATGTTAATTCGGCCGCCTGGTTCCATTCTATGGCTTCTATGAAATGCCGCCGCGCTTCGATGGTATTTATAATATAGGATGTCTCTTCATCCTGCCGGTATTTTTCTAAAAACTCCCCGGCTATAATATGATACTCCTTGATCTTTTTGCCATCCATCTTTTTTTGGACTAAACGGGAGACGGATGGGGGAACATAAAACCTGCGTTCTTCCTGTTTTTTTTGATTCCCATAGAGGAAACTATCTAACAATGATAAATTCTCCAGGATGCGAAAGGGTTCCATGTCATCCGGGGCAATGTCAATGTCAAAGAATCTCAATGCCTCGCTCTTAACGGGAGAATGGAAAATGGAGAGTACTTCCAGGATATCCCGTCCATGTGGCGATAATCCGTCGATCCGTTGTTGGGTTAATATAGGGGTTGTTTCGGCGAGGGCAGCCACCGTAAAAAAAGCGGCCATGGGTGAACTGGTAGTGAAAAATAAAAAGGAATCCTTGTTTTTTAAGAGGTCACAACAGTGCTGTAAAAACTTTTTCAACCGCTGCGATTTACACCCCCCCCCGGGCATCTCCGACTGGTTTTCTTCGAAATATTTAAAAAAACATGCTGTTTTATGGCGGGAAAAGTGGTATTTGATATAATACTCTAACTTTTTTTCCAGGCTGTCACTCCCGGTAAAATTTTTAATGGCGTTTTTATCCCCTTTTTCCTGCGCTTTTAATGCCATATTGAGGAGAATAAGTTCCGGTGAAGTTTCTCCAACTATCGTAAAAAAATCGAAACCATCTTGTTTTAATTTCTCCAGGGTTTGGGAAATAAGCCCGGACTTTTCCGGTCCATCCGTTCCGGCCAATACCACGGCGCCTCTTTTTCCATGGATTGCATTGAGCAATTCTTGTGCAGCATCGTGTTCAACGGAGGATATTCCAGGGCTAGCGATGACCGGCTGGGAATAATACCTGGGGAATATCGGACTTTCAGCCAATTTGCCGATTGCGGTGTAATAGGAAACGATAATATACGTATCATACACCTTACCTTCATGGCCTTTGAGATATTTATTATACAGTCTTTTCATCCTTTTGGCATCATTCCTGTCGATATACTTTCTTAACAAGGGGACAACTATTCCATTGACCGTATCTTTTTCATAACTCAGGTCTTTTGAAAGAGTACCCAGTTGTTTCTCCAGGTAATCGGAGTCTATCTCTTTGTCCCCGGGGTAGGGGTTATAAAAAAAATGGTTGTCAAATTCTGTTTTGTTTTCTGCTGAAGTGCCCTGGATATGGAAATCGGGTAAATGCCGCATTTGATAAAAATCAGAAGCGCCCCACAGTATTCTGCCAAGGGTATTTTTAGTGATTATCCATACGATAGGCAGGCCGATGTTTACAAAGGCATCCCTTGATTTGTTCAAGGTGTCGACGCAGTGGTCGCCATATTTATCGATCAATTCGTTCAAACCGCTGACCATCAGGCCATCAAGTATTTTTTGCTGAGTGAAATTCTTTATTTGGCGGTAAACCGAAAAATCGGTATCACTCAAAAGAAAATGATGGATAACTTTTCCTTTTCTTTCCTGTCCATCAATCACCGCTTCCAGGAGGTGGTTCAGCATCCGTTCGTCTTCAAGGAGGACGAAGATGTATTTTGTTCTTTTTATGTTGAAGAATCTGTTGATGATATCAATATCAGTGGAATCATTCAGTTGCTCCATGACTTTAAATCATCTTTTTTTCTTTTAGAATTTCTTTGACCACCGGATGGACATCATACCAATTTTCGCTGTTGTATCCCAGGACGCACATGTTGTACCTCAAATCCAGCATGCCCCGGTCGTTCAGGGGTTTCTTTTCTTTATCGTGGTAACATTTGACCAGGAGGTCATAATATTCCTGGGGAGTCATGCCATTTTTTTCATTATAGGCAATGGAATTGGAATAATCATTTTTCAATTTATTGACACTGTATATATAATCCCTCTCTTCAATACTATTTCGTCCTAAATTGAGGGCATTTTGCGCAGCCAGATTCAACATAAGAAAGAGGTCCCTGAGGGCGCCGCCGCTCATACGGATAAAATTTTTCAATAGGTCACGTGGAATGAGGTCGCGATTTTTATCGATCCGGCGGTCGAGAATAGTCAAAATATTTTCTATCCCGGACTCATTGTCTTGCCACTCTTTATCATGAACTTTAATCATGGGGAGAATTAGGGGGTAGTCGAATTCCTGCTTGATGATATTATACCTGGGGTTGTAAACCAATGAAATGGGATAGGTATAGACAAAGCTGCAGGCGATGGAAGTCAATTGACGGGGATTATGAAAGAAGAGCTTTTCCGTTATTTCAAGTGGTACTTTTTCAAGGTCTTCGATAATTATAATAATATTGGACTTTTTTATTTTTGCCAATTGGCTTTTAATTTCACCCACAATGAGATTGCAATGCAAGATCAAATCGGAGAGAGTTTTCTCTGTTTCAATGGTGGTGACCTCTGTAAATTTCCGTCCCGCTCGGAAATCGAAGTTCAGTTTGGCGAAGAAATTGATGATTTTCCCCAGACCCAGATTAATATTGACCCCCGCACCAGTCTCTCGTTCCGCATAGTTATAGGTGATGTTCTCCTTGACTGTTTTTTCAGACCAGCTTTCCAGCTTGGTCAGCAATTCTTTGCTTAAAACAATGGAGTTAAGATTTTTATGCACAAAAACCAACAGGTCGGCGGTTATTGCAATCAGTAATTCGGAAATCGTGAAGTTATTTGGGTCCAGTTTTTCGCGGACAGAAAAGATATCAATGACAAAATCTTTTTCCAGCTCGCGTTTTAATCGCAGCAGTTCCGTGCTTTTACCGCATCCTTTGAACCCGGCGTAGAGGATTTTGAAATTTTTATTTTTATTGTAATTGAATTGTCTGATCAACATGTCCGTGGGGTTTTCGCCCCGTCCCTTGGTGGTATCGACAAAATAGGCGGTGTAATTGTTTTCATTCACCGGGTAATTGTCCAGTGTTGATTCGAATTCTTCCAGGTTCGTGGCTATCGTTGCGTCCATAGTTGCTCCTTCTAAAATAATTTTCCAAAAAAATATTATCACAATCATAAATTTTTTACAAGCCTTGACCGCAGTTTCGGATTTCGTGCTTCAGATTTATTATTTAAAGATCATTTTCCCATCCTGGTTGGCTTCCCGGCGTCCTTTCCTGTAATCCGGCAGAGTGACGGTGAGATTCATGGTGGGGGGCGTCAGCGCTCGAAGCGATTCCGCGCATAGTACTTCCAGGGAATCATTGGGCAGCCTGCCGTGAATGCCGATCTTTACAACGCTGTCCAGGGACAGCGGCGCCAACGCCTTTTTAAGCCATGTTTTAAGGGCAGCGGCCTCTATTCCGTTTGCATGTAATTCCAATTGCGTCATGGGGCGGGCCGGGAGTTTATGGAACTGCCAATTTTCTATCCCGGCGCCCGGTTGAATTTCCAGGATCAGGTAGCCTTTGGCCTCATCTTTTTCCGTAAAAGAAGTCCGTTCGATGGAACCGGGATAAAACACGGGAACCGGGATTGAATTGCCCTGTAGGTCCCGGGTCAGCGCCTGGAACCGGTGGATATGGCCGGACAGCACGGCGGCAAAACCGGTGGGGATATCGGAAAGTTTAATCACATCATGGTTGTCGCGAAATGTATAGAGTCGGGAACCCATGATTAATGAGGCCCCTTCTGCACAGTGATGCATGCACAATACGCGGGCGTCGGCCGGCGTCTTTTGCCAGCCGGTATCCGCCAATACTTGCGGGAAAAGCGAGCGGATGTTGAGCCGGACGTAAGGAAAACCGGCCAGGGCCAGGGTAGTCCCGCGGGTTTCCAGCAAAAATGTTTTAGGCCGATCGAAGATGTGGATATTGTTGTGGGCCGCCAGGAGCCGGTAAGGGATGGCCGAGCGTTCGTGGTTTCCCGGGACAAGGTAGACTGGAATCCCCATATCCGCTGCTTTTATCAAAGGTTCAAAGGCCATTTGCACCAGGTGCGGGGGAACTTTGCTGCGAAAGAAAAGGTCACCGCCGTGGACGATGGCGTCTACTTCTTTATTATAAGCCGGCGCCAGGGCGATTTCAAAGTTTTTAAAGAAGTCCGGTCCCCGCCTGCGGCGTTCGATCCGGGGTTTGAACGGCAGGTCGAACCCCAGGTGGGTGTCTGAAATGAATAATATTCGTATTGGCATTACCGTCATATTTTAGTGAACCAAAAAGGTTCATTTTGGTGTTTTTGAACCAAAAAGGTTCACAAGGATAAATGGCTTAAAACAATCATTGTGATTATGTTATCAGCCTTTTTGTCATTATTCCGATGAAAATGGCGAGAAATGTCGAAAGTAGTGTTCCGATTAAAACATATTCCGCAAAATTTTTATCATCCAGTTCTTTAAATCGCGTAAAACTTTTTGCAGCCAGGATGAAGCCGATGGATGTCAAATTGCCGTCTATGACGAAGTAGAACATTAAAATTCTTTCTATTATCCCGATCAGTTTCCCTCTTTTCAATTCGATGGTATCCTTGCTGTTCTCCTGCATGGTATTGGGGCGTTTGGATTTTTCAGCCGGATCCCGGCGTTTTGTGTGCGGCTCCACTTTTAATTTCGATAATACGAAGCGAACGATATGATTTACTTCATTCGCCGCCAACAGCATGCCCGACAGGAAGACCAGGAAATATTTCCAGCTTATTTTTTTGACTATAAAAAATAATAAATTGTGCTCTTCCAGGAAGCTTTTTATGGTTAAAAGCCAACTGTTGTAAGTGAAAGCGGATTTTGCCGGGAAAAATATACCGAGGGCGAAACAGTAAAGTATTAGAACCAGGAAACGCCAGATAAAGATATTTTTCTGGCGCTTATTATCAAAAAAGTAGGCCAGCCCGTTTAATGCAATAATGGCCAGGGCCAACCATAATAACCCGATCTTAAGATCGAAAATGAAGACCAGGCTGCCCGTAATTTCGAAGATGGTTTTCGCCAGGCATTCTTTCATGGTAATCGGAGCGTCTTTGGATTGAAAAATCAACCGGCTTATCATTACGATACTGAATAGGAGGTAAAAATTTGTATTCATTAGGCCTCGATGCTCTGGGACAGCGATTTTGTAATTTCTCTCTGCAAATCGATAATTTCCTCCAGGTAGTTACTCCTGGTATTTTTATAAACAGCTCTTTTTGAGATTCCCGTATTGTTTGAGATTTTTTCCAATGAATCTTTATTCAATAAGCCATTGAATATTTTGATGGTGTTATGTTTCCACCTGGAAGATATCCCCGACAGCAGTATTAGATATTGATCGATCAAGTTCAGGTTCCTGATATTTTTACCGTAGAATTGAATAATGGTCCGGGAATATTGTTTAAGTTCTTCGATGCCGTCCCTGGCGTAATAAAAGGCGGGACCATCCATGCCGATGGCTTTATTGGGATTTATCTTGGTGGAGAGCATGTCTACGCCGACGGCAAATCGTGCGCGATGCGGATAAAGGGCTTCGATTATTTTCCATATATCCGTCATGATGGAGTCGGGCGTTCGGTAAACCGCCTGGAATTCATCGCCTAAAGTGAGGGTATAAGGGGAGTGCAAATAGTCTTTCGATGCGGCGCTGACCTTTTTGAACAACAGGCTGATTTTATTCTGAAACTTTTCCCGGTTTTCGATCTTTTTGGACATTGCAATATCGCCGATTAAAGCCATTACTTCTTTCATGTTTATTATTTATACTATATGCGGGTATTTGTCAATATAAAAAAAAATGTGTGAACCAAAAAGGTTCATTTTGGTGTTTTTGAACCAAAAAGGTTCACACCTCATTTAGCCTGTTTAGCCTTTATTGATGATACTTTATGGCTAAATCCATTGAAAAAGACCGCTTAATTGCTGAGATTCTAAAATCGCAGTAGGACTTAAACGCAATTGCAGCCGTCGCTCTTTTTTATCCGAGACCAGGCGCCGCAGTTCCGTGGTCAAAACCCGCATCCGGTCGTACGTTATGAGATCGAAATTCCTCTGCCGGATATGGAACGGACGCGGGTAGCCCGGCGGCGGCGGGGGTTCCCGGCCGGGGGGTAAATCTTCGCTGTGGGCAATGTCGCCGCCGCGAAAAACCAACAACCTACGCTGCCCCCCGGCGGTTTCCCCGGTATTCCAGGCCAGCGACGACTCGCTGAGCAAACAAAACCAGCGGGCCCGGCGAATCAAATACGCGCCGCGCCAGGTCACATGTTCCAGGCTTTTGGCCACCGCTTCGGGCGTCCATACCCATTGGGTGGGCGCTTCGGTTTCTTCTTCCTCTTCGAGGGATTCCGTATCTCCTGTGAGGGCTTCTTCCTGTTTTTTTGCCAGTTCCGCCAGCCTTTTCAGGTGAAACGCCCGGCCCATAGTCATCAACCCCTGGAGCGGATCTTTGCTAAAAATAAGGTGGTATCTCAATTTTTTCAATAGGCCATTATGTTGTTGGCAAAACAGTTCGAACCCGGGGCGGAAACACTCTATGTCCGGCGCGTATTGCGGTTGAATGCCCAGGGCCAATGACGGAATATTCTCATCGGTCCAATCCACTTTCACGGGTCCCAGCAGCTCGCCGATAATACCCAAAGGCGCCAGTGACCCCGCGGCAGGTAGGGGGCCGAGGGGATGATTTTCATCTACCTTTGGGGCCGACTGCAAGAGGTCCCTGGAAAAAAAAGCAATTTCGCGGTCCCGTTTTCTTAGCGCCACATTATAAGGCGGCGTATGTTTTTTTATTTCGTCCGATTCCAGCAGCGCCGCCTCCAGGGCCGAGCCCGTTACAATCACCTCCAACCCGCCGGCCTGGGTCAGCATCTCCAGGGTGTATTCCGCGTGGCCTTTACCTTTTTTTTTGTGGAAATAACTGTTGACCCGGTTCTTTAGCGACGTGGCTTTCCCGATATAAAGCAAATCGCCGTTAGGGCGCAGCATTCGGTAGACGCCGGGTTTCCGCGGCAGGGTCAAACGGACCGCCGGGGGCATGGGGAAAAACCTTTCGGTACCCGTACCGCGGGGTAGGGGGGTCTTCAGCCACTGCTGTAGTTCTTCCAGGGTTTGGACGCCCTGTTCTTCCAGCAATTGGACCGCCTGGCTCCAGATAAACACGGTGGCCGCCGTATGATGCGCCGAGCGCCGCAGTTCCGGCGTCGAATGGCCCAGGAACCCGGCAATGGCGCGCAGGCCTTTACGGGGTAGGTTGGGAAACAAACGCCGCATCACCTGGTGAGTACAGATGATTTCAAAAGGAAACGGTTTCCTGGGCGAAAATTGACGGTGCAGGCGCTGGAGGTACGGTAATTCGAAATGAGAATAATGGATCACGGTGGGGCAGAGTTTCTGTTTGTTAGTGGCCGCAATATCCCGGGCCGTGTGCGTTAATTTTTTCCATATCTTTTTCGGAGGCAGTCCCGCTGCCAGGTCATTCGTCTGTAACCCGGTAATCCGGCTTACCCGCCGGGGAATCTCCACCCCTTCAGGTAATTGAACCAGGTAGGATTCGATCATGGTTTCTGAAATGATGCGATCGACGTTGTCAAACGTTTCCAGCGTATCGGGGCCGGCGGGGGCGCCGGTGGGGGCGCCGGTGCGCATGCGGCCCCAGCCAATTTCCAGGAGGTGGCCGGTTTCCGGGTTGGACAGCGTGGCCTGGCAGTCCAGTACCAGGACTTCAAGGTTTGACAAAGGGGTTGCCGTTGTTTTCACCGTTTTTTTCTATGCTTCGAAATAAAGTCGAATCGCCTGGTGATAACTCTTGCCCTGGGGATAGTAAACCGCTTCGGTGGGATCGAAATACAATATATTATTCCGTACCATATCTCTCAATACTGTTTCCACTTCTTCCTTTTTAATCCCTGCATGAATAAAATCTTTAATATTGGCGTTGTCTTTATCCAGGAACAGGCGCAGTATTTTTTCTTTTTTATCGTCGGCGCCGATGTAATAGGCAATCATTCCTCTTAGTTTCTTTATATAGAGCGATAATGCTTCGTCGATAGGGGTATTGAAAAGGTCGTTCAACAAGTCCTGTATCTCCCACATGCTGCCCCCCAATGAGTCCCATATCTTTCCCGCGTCTTCTTCCGTCAGCGTATAATCTTTTATTTTTGAATACTTTTGCAAGTCCAGGAGCCATTTATAGACATCTTCTTGTTCAAGATAATCGATCCTGTAAAACCTGGAGGTCTTTTTTAACCTGGAATCATTATAAACCGTGTTTATAAAATAGCCGTCCGAAGAGGCAATGATAATATGCGCCAGGTGGCTTTCCTTGGTCATGGCCACGAAGAAGTTAAATAGTTCGATGATCAGGGCCCTGTCCTTTCCACCGTCCAGGTAGATATCCTCAATGGCCTGGAGCTCATCGATAATAATTACCGGTTTGATGCCTTCTTGCTTGCGCTTTAAAAATTCTTTTTCCATAATGAAAAAGGGGTCTATTTCGCCATTTTCCATTCCCTTTAGCACTTCGACAGAGAGTTTAAAAAATTTGAAATCATACTCTCGCGTTTCTTTTACATCTTCTTTGGATTTGGAATAATCGACGCCGAAGAAAATTCTCACGAAATCGATATAGTTTCCGATCAGTATTTTTCGTAGATTTAAAAATTTCACATCCAGTTTTTGTTCTTTTTCGATTTGTTCAAGGAACCGGTAAAGCAGTGTGGTTTTTCCCGAGGATTTCGGACCGTGGAGGAAGAGAATGGATTCGGGCCGGACATCGATGTATTCGTGCAAATATTTTAGTTCCTTTTCCCTGTTGATAAAAGCGACGTCTTTTTTGTATTCCAATTTATCTTTGCTCATGGGGCTATTATATGTTAATTGTAGAATTTTTTCAATATCTCTTCCAGGCAGCGTTCGTCCCGTACCCGGATGGGCTGCCAGTGATGTGGGAAAAGCGAGTGGTACTGGTGGGTAGAAAACCGGTGATCGATCAATAATACGACCCCGCGGTCCTCGGCGGTACGGATTACCCGGCCGGCGGCCTGGAAAACCCGGTTCATGCCGGGATAAAGGTACGCATACTCAAACCCGGTCCCCTGGAGATTGGCGAAATACTCTTTGATCAATTCCCGCTCTAACGAGATTCCCGGCAGGCCCACACCCACGATAACGGCGCCGGAAAGCCGGTCTCCCACCAGGTCGATGCCTTCCCCGAAAATCCCGCCCATCACGGCAAACCCCACCAGGGTTTTACCCTTTACCAGGTTGTCTTGCGAAAACTTTCCCAGGAATTTGTCCCGTTCCGCTTCGGTCATGCCCGGGGCCTGGACAAGGATTTCCATGAAAGGATTCATTATGTTAAATAATTCGTAAACCATTTTCATGTACTGGTAGGAAGGGAAAAAGACCAGGTAATTGCCGGTGCGTTGTTTCACCATGAGGTCGATGGCGCGGGCTACGGCCATTTTAGTCTGCTGGCGGTATTTGTAGAGGGTAGAAATGCGGTCCATCATGGGCAGGCAGAGGTTTTCCCGCGGGAAAGAGGAGGGCAGGCGCACCTCTTTGGCCGCGGGATCGCAGCCCAGGACTTGACGGAAATAATCCAGCGGCGATAGGGTAGCGGAAAAGAAAACCACTGACCGGCAGCGCATAAATGCCTCGGCCAACAACTGCGACGGGTCCAGGCAAAAAAGTTTCACCCGGAAATCGTCCCCGACTTCCTCCATACAGGCGGCGTAATTGCCGCCGTAAAAGTCGATTACTTTCAAAAACCAGTTCACTTCGAAATACAGCGTCAGGATTTCCTCGCGGTAAGAGGTTTTAATATTGCGGGCCAGCCATTTCTCCGCGGCGCGAGTGAAACGACGCAGGTCCGGGACCAGGTCGTCGGGGTAGTTTTCCCGGGCCAGGGGTTTGCCTTCTTGTTCGCACTCTTTCCGCAGCTCCACCAGCCGGGTATTGATTTGACCCAGGATTTTGTAGACCTGGGGGATGTCTTTTTTTACCAGGCGCCGCAGTTCCAGGAAAGGTTTTTTATAGAGTTCGGCGGAAAACATTTCCCGGGAACGGTCCACCAGGTTGTTGGCTTCGTCCACCAGGAAAGTGGAGTTCTTTTCCCCGCTTTCTTCGCCGAAGAAACGCCGCAGGTAGACGCGGGGGTCAAAAGCGTAATTGTAGTCGCAAATGACGCAGTCTACCCACAGGGCCAGTTCCAGGGAAAACTCGAAAGGACATACGGTAAATTGCCGGGCCGCGGTTTCAATCGCTTCACGGGTCAGGGTTTCCTGTTGGAAAGCGGTTTCCACCGCTTCGTTGATGCGGTCGTAAAAGCCGCGGGCAAATTCGCACTCTTCGCCGTTGCAGGCTTTGCCGGGATTGAAGCAAATTTTTTCTTTGGCGGTGAGGGTCAGGGATTTAAAATGAAGGCCTTTGGCGCGTAAATCCTCCAGGGCTTTTTCCGCTATGGCCCGGCCCGTGGTTTTGGCTGTGAGGTAGAAAAATTTATCGGTGAGGCCGTTGCCCACGGCCTTGACTGCCGGGAATACGGCGGCCATGGTTTTGCCGATGCCGGTGGGGGCCTCCACGATCAGTTGTTCTTCGTTTTTGACGGCGTGGTAAATGTCCAGGGCCATGCGCCTCTGGCCGGGGCGGTAAGTTTCAAAGGGAAATTTTAACAGTCGGATGCTATCGTCCCGTATTCGATGCCATTTTTCCAGGGTATCGGCCCACTTTAAATAGCGGGACAACAGGTCATTGAAAAAGATTTCCAGTTCTTCGAAGGTGAAAGTTTGCACGATTTCCCTGGTTTTTTCCTCTTCCACCTGGTAGTAGGTCAACTGGGCGTCGATGGTTGACATTCCTTTCTGTAAAGCATAGATATAGGCATAGACTTTTACCTGGCCCCAGTGGAGGCGGTTTGGTTCATTTTCCAGGGCATCCAGGCCGCGGGTGGTGGTTTTTATTTCGTCGATAATGATGCGGTCCGGGTATTGGAAAATCCCATCGATGCGACCGCCGATGGAAACGATAAAATCGTCGGTTTCCACTTGGTGGGAGATGGTGACTTCCGGGAGGTATCCGGCCGGTCGCGCTTCCTGGATTTCCTGGTGAGTGCGGGTCCCGTCCGCGGCGCGGCCCACAGGAGAAAATTCAAGCGATAAGTCGCCGGAACGCAGCGAATGCTCTACCAGCGCCCGAACAGAGATATTTATTTCCCGTTTCAAGTGACTCCTTTTCCGTTTACTATATCATAAGGGTGTCCCGCCGCGACCTTCGCGGCTAGTTTTTCGTGTTTTTCGCGTGTTTCGCGGGCCATTTTTTTTCGCGCCGCTGCCTTTTTGTATTAAAAACTGAGGGTCATAAATTTCTTCTTGTCCTTCTTACATATCACCTGCGCAACGCCCCGTCCGGAGTTCAAACACCCGGGCAATCCGCCGCCCGGTTCCACCCACTGACCCGCCAGGTAAAAATTCTCCAACCCGGGCAATACTTTCTTCATGGGCTTTAAACCGACCTCCGGCGACAAGAACCAGCCTTCGAAACTTCCTTTCCAGTTGCCGGTATAGCGGATCAATGTTGCCGGCGTGGAAATATCCAGGATTTCCAGGTTGGCTTTGATGTTCCCGAATTTCGCTTCCATTATGGCCATCACTTCATTCCCGACCCGCTCTTTTTCCGCTTTGTATTTCTCCTTATCCTGCTCCCTTAAATCCACCCAGTACCGGTAATTATAGGTGGGTAATAACGTTACGATAACCGTCTTCCCTTCGGGCGCCAGCGTGGGATCATAGTTGTAAATGTGAAACATAATATCATCCTTTTGGGTCCCCGGGTCGATGACCAGGGGTTTGTCAAGGGGGAAAACCAGGGAATGCGAAACGCCGGGGAACTCCCGGGAAATACCCGCGGACACCTGCAGCAATGAAGGAAAGGGTTTGTAATGGCCATAGTAATACTTGATGGTATCATCGATGTACCGGCCTTCCAACATTTCGAAAATGGTGTAATGTCCGTCCGCGGCAGATATAACCATGTCGGCCAAATGGCTTTCGCCGTTTTCCAGGAGAATGCCGGAGGCGGCGTTATTCGTGGTAATTATTTTTTTGACTTTGGAATTATAATGGATTTTACCACCCAATTCCAGGTACCTCTTTTCAATTAACCGGGCAAACTTCAACGAACCGCCGATGGGATAACCCGCGTTTTTTTTGTGCATCCATACCATGGTCATCAATAAAAACAGCATCGACATTTCCGGCGCAAACATATATTCGAACGTTTTCTTCAGCAGCGGGTTTTTGCACCCGGCGGCGAAATCTTTTGCCGAGACGCTGCTCCATTTTTTCAGGGTCCCCATATAGGGCAGCAGCTTGAACATGGCTTTAAGCAAATCCCGCGGACCGCAAGCTTCCATTGCTTTATCCACCGGCAGCTCCAGGAATAATAATTTCCTGGCCGCCGCCGTGAAAGTGAGGATGATATGTTTATCCCCCGGGGCTTTGGTCAGCATCTCTTTTTCCATTTCATCGATATCGGTGCTGACGCTGATGAATTGGCCGTTTTTATCTTCGACTCGCATGTACTCCCGGTGATTGATAAATGTCAATTCTTGCATATCGAGCAATTCATTCCACAGGCGGTAATAATCATCCGAAGGATGCGATCCCACTAACCAGTGCAGACATCCGTCGAAAATATACCCTTTCCGTTCCCAGGAAGTGCATAACCCCCCCGGCAGCGTATTCATTTCAAAAATTTCCGTATCATACCCATTCATTTGAAGATAACACCCTGCACATAAACCGGTAACACCGGCGCCAATGACAACGATTTTTTTATTCATATGTTACTCCTTTAAAATTGCCTCCGGCGGCCGGGAACCCTTTTGAAAAAGGGTTCCCGGACCTCCTAAAACTTTTATCTATAACAATTTTACCTGATCGCATCAGCACCAAGCTTTTCGTACAACTCGGGGTTGTGGATGCCTTTACTACCATCCTTTTCCAGTAACATCAATACTTCGTAGGCGCGGTCCCCTTTGCCCAATTTTTCCGCCTGTACCTTTTCCCGCAATTTCTTCAACAACTCCAGGCCGCTGCCCTGCCATTCATCAAACATGGCTTCATAATCTTTCTCGTGACACTTTGAACAAACCGCCTTCCCCGGGCGAAGCAAACGATTCTTCTCATCCATGTGACAATCCACGCAAGCCACACCCCCGGACATCGGGTTCGGGACTTTAAAAGTCGAAAAAGCCACCCGGCTGAAATAAACCGCTTCCTGCGTGTCATGACAATTTTTACATTCCGGCTGCTTGCCCCCGCTAATCCCCTGGTGATGGCAGTCCATACACCCCTGCTTCGAAATCACCAACTGGCCGTGCTTCTTTTCATTGGAATGACAGCGGACACAAGAGAGCCCCTGGCCTTTGAGATGAATAAAATGCGAAAACTTCCATCCGAAAGCGGTAGTCACCTTCTGCTCTATCCCCGTGTGACAATTGGAACATTCACCCGGCACAATACCCGTCTCTCTTTCAAAGGTGGGCAGCTTCTCCGGGGCGCCCACGATGCTCAATCCCTCTTCCAGTAATTGATAGGCTTTATCCATTAACCGATTGGCAAATGTAATATTGTGAATCGAATTGCCGTATTTCACCAGGTTAAAATTGAAAAAGGCATCCGCAAACTTTTGTTTGGCCGCCGGGTATTCTTTTTTATTTTTACTCTTTTCGATTATTTTCCCGGCCGCGTCCAATATCCTTGAAAATTGCGATACCTTGAGGTCAGCCTGGGCTTTCCAGTTTTCCAGGATTTTACCGTAGCCGCTGCCGTGGCAGGATTCGCAGGAGCCGGCGCCGGCCCGGAATGTTTCCCCTTTTTCCTTGAATTCGCCCTCGAATCGATGGAAAATATGACAGGCCTGGCAGTTCAGCCCCGCTTCGAACATGGGGCTGGGTTGATCCGCTACACCGATCCCGCCCTTCCCGGTAAAAAGACGGAGCTGCGCATTATGAAAATCCGGGTGACAGGCATGGCAGTCGGGTTTGACAAATTCGCTCCTGGCCACGGACTTGTGTTGGATTTCCGTGTGACACTGGTCGCATTCGATCTTATGGTCTGCTATATGATTTTTGTGCATAAGGGCGGTGTCCGGGTAGAGCTTGATCTTTTCAATATCTCCATGGCAGATGTTACAGCGGTTTTTCGGTACGGACCCGTCGCCCACCACCATAGCGCCGTGGCATTTCTGACAGGCAATTTTCTTTTCCAGCACCATCGTATGGTCATAGGGGGTCAAGCCCCCGACCCCACCTTTGCCGGCCGGCGATGTGGGCGACGTGGGCGACGTGGGCGATGTGGGCGGCGTGTGACATTGGGTGCATTGGTTTGACGGAATAGCGGACCCTTCACCCGTATTTTTGAAATGACACAGGAAGCAGGTGGTTTCCGTTACGGACATATGGGTTCCCTGGACGATTTGGGAATGGCAGCTCGTACATCTCAGTTTCTTCCCCCTGCGCAGACCTTCGAGATGGGGGGTATGGTCGAAAATGATATTCTTCTTAAAATCGACTTTCCCTTTTAGCATGCGTGTCACATGGCAGCCGCCGCGCATACAGCTTTCGTCGGAAATCTCCGCCCAGGGCTTATTTCTCTTATAAATGCCGGTAAAATAATTCACCACCATTGAAAGCGCGGTAAATTTCCCTTTGATTTTACTTTTAATCCCCGGCGGGAAATGACAGTCAGTGCAGGTAACATCTTTGTGCGATGATTCCAGCCAACTGGTATAATACGGTTTCATATTGTGACAGGTATTGCAAAACCTGGGGGTGGAGGTTACTTCCAGGACGGTACCCATAAGCGCTGCCAGTAGTACCAGTGTGACGGCGACGGCAATGATGAATTTACCCCAGCCCTTTCCCCATATCAGCCGGTGCAGGGATATGAAGTTTCTTTTAAATAGTCCTAATACTAAGCCGACCTTTCCTTGTTTTTTTTCTTTTGTTTTTTCCATTTGCCGTGTATATTCAGTCATGCGGCCTCCTTTATTTGTCTACAGCCGGTACACATTCCTTAGAGGAACTTATCTTTTTTGTTTAGGATTCAATTTTATAAAAATTAGAAAAATAAGTAAAGCAAAAAGCAGAATAAAAACAAGTTGATGGAAAGGGGACAGACAAGAAAAAATGCTATTTGCATTTCCGCTTTGCCTGTGATAAAATAAAATTTCAAAGGAGGCAACATGATTAAAAAAATTTTCATCTTAGCCTTTATGGCAATGTTCCTTATTTCCTGCCAAACAGGAAAAGAAGATGCGAAGAAGTTTTCCGATGATTTCCAGAAGATCTCCGGAGACCTGAAAGTTAAAAGAGATAAAGTAAAGACACGGGATGAATTCATCGCCTTTAACGAGGATATGAAAAGAGAATTCGAAATCCTGCTGAAAAAATATGAAAAAAGTCCGGCCATTGAAGAAATCGAAATCTTAAGAAGCAAAATACTTTTAAAGGTCAAAAACCTGGAGGAGGCTGAGAAAAAAATCGACGCCCTCATCGCCACAAACCCTGGGTTATTGGCCGAGGCCAAAATGGTCAAGGTTCAAATCCTATTTGAAAGAAAAAAGTATGATGAAGCCTATAACATATTCAAGGCGGTAGAACCCCTTGTTAAGGATGTAAATGACCTACTGGACGCCTATTATAACATCGGGACTGAGCATGCCGACAATAAAGTAAAAGAAGAATATGCAAATAAATTCTTAAATTCCAAACAAATCCCCGAAGACCTGGCAAAGAACAAGTTTAACGCATACTTAACCCTGGCTGAAGTCGCCAAAGAGGAAGGCAACATCGAAAAGGCCAAAAAACTTTTAAATGACGGCATTGCCGACGTAAAAGATGAAAAGAGCAAAGGTGTATTATCAAAAACCCTGGAACAGTTCGATTATTTCGGTAAACCCGCGTTCCCTATTTCCGCCCCAACCTGGCTCAACTCATCTCCCCTTAAATTGGAAGAGTTGAAAGGCAAACCGGTAGTCGTGCTTTTCTGGGCGCCCTGGTGCACCTATTGCCGGGCATTGATGCCGGACATTGTAAGTATATACGCCGAAAATAAGGATAAGGGACTTACCGTCTTCGGTTATACGAGATTGTACGGCACCTACCGGGATGATCTGGGCGATAAAGGGAAGGTAACCAAAGAAGAGGAAATAGAATATATAAAAAATCACCTGGCGCGCCATGACATGCAATTCCCGGTGGCCATCTCCGAAGAAAAAACCGTCTATGATACGTATAAAATTACCGGTATCCCCACACTGATTTTTATAACCAAAAAAGGCGAAATAAACTATATTAAAATCGGCGGCGGCAGCATTCCATTTATAAAGGATAAAATCAAAACCTTGCTGCTGGAAACATAATACAAACGTATAAACATAAATGTTAAACGGCCATACAAGTTACACCCCGGCAATCGATATTTATCGATGCGCCTTCGATGCCATAAGCAACCCCGTTACTATCCTGGACAGCGAAAAAAAAATACTGTGGTGCAACAAGGCCATGGTGGAACTAATCGGCCGACCGCTTTCCGGTATCATCGGGCTGCCCATTTGCCAATTACTGGACCCGGCCGGGACGCATATGGAGAATTGTATTTTCAACCAGGAGAAGGATACTGAGCCGGCGCCTTTTTCATGGGCCGACCGCTGGTTTTCCATCACCGGGGAGCCACTGCCGGGCGATTCGGGTAACGTTGCCGGTTATGTCCATATCATGAACGATATCACCGGGCAGAGGAAAGCCGAAGACGAAATGAAAAAACAACACGACCAATTGCTCCAGGCTGATAAAATGATCAGCCTGGGCATCCTGGCCTCCGGCATGGCCCATGAAATCAATAACCCCAACAACACCATCATGCTGAATGCCTCGGTGCTGCAAAAAGCCTGGAACAGCATCATCCCCATCCTGAACGAGTCTTCCCGCGAAAAAGGCGACCTGGTGGTCGGCGGCATGAAATATGAAAAAATGAAGGAAAAAATGCCCCAACTATTCTCCGGGATACTGGAAAGCTCGAAGAAAATCCAACGAATTGTCAATGATTTAAAATACTTTTCCGGCAAAGATTTAATCAGTTTGAAAAAACAGGTGGATATCGAGTCTGTGGTCAAATCCGCCATATCCCTGACCGGAAATATGATCCAGAAATCCACCCGCCATTTCAAAGCCGTCTATGAGAAGGACTTGCCCAATGTAATGGGGAATTTCCAGAACCTTGAACAAGTGATTATTAACCTGGTTCAAAACGCCTGCCAGGCCCTGGAGAATCCCGGGAACGGGATTTTCATCACCGTTACTTACGATCGCCTGAACCGGGAGATTGTGCTGACCGTGAAAGATGAAGGCCCGGGTATCCCCGATAAAGACCTGAAATATATTGCCGAACCTTTTTTTACCACCAAGCGCAGTTCCGGCGGCACCGGCCTGGGCCTGTACATGTCTTCCAAAATAATCAGCGACCACGGCGGAACGATCCGGTTTTTCTCCACCCCCGGGAAGGGAACCACGGTAGAGGTCCGTTTACCGGTACTGGCCACCAGCGTGCTCTATTAACTTCTTTTTTCGATCTGGTTGATAATGTCGTAGAAAATAAAACGATGAAAAGGCATGAACATATACCAGTAGATTATTCCCAATAAGCCCCGGGTGTCGAAAAAGGCTTCGACCGACAACCGGCGCAAATCATCTTTACCTTCCGGGCTATCAATTTCGAATTTTAACCAGGCTTTTCCGGGTAAAATCATTTCCGCACGCAGCAGCAGCATTTCATTGGGCTTCATGTCTTCCACCCGCCAGAAATCGATCACATCATTGATGCGTAAATCCGAATAACTCCTCCTGCCGCGGGACGTCCCGACACCCAGGAACATGCGGTCGATCATACCCCGGAGCCTCCATAATAAATTACTGTTAAACCAACCGAGCTTTCCCCCGATCCGGCATATGCTTTTAAAAAGAGCTGCGCTGTCCTTTGAGGTTAAAAGAGAGTAGCGAGTCGTATAGCGGGGGGGCTGGGGAAGTTCTCTCAGTTTTAGCGCCAGCTCATGCGCCGGCGGGTAAGCGTCGGACCACCGGGTATGAATCCTATCCTGTTCTTCGCGGGTTATTGCCCGTGCGATAGCCTCTTTGTAAGGAAGAAGTTGAAAAGATAATACTTCATGGATATCCCTATTTTTGCATATCACCTCATTCTTGCAGCCCTCCATCAGGCACATCGTAATCCTGGCCGGCACAGGAGTAAAAAAACTGGTGACATAGGCGTATATCCTGGTGATAGAAAACGGCAGCGGGACAACAATCATTCTCTTCCCCAGGACCTGGGCAAGGATTTGCATCATTTTTTGATAATTCAGGATTTCCGTACCACCGATATCAAAGGACTTTCCCGTGGTTTCCTCCGTTTCCAGGACGCCCACCAGGTACTTTATCACGTCGCGAATAGCAATGGGCTGGCATTGGGTCCTGGTCCAGGTTGGACAGGGCAAGACCGGGAACGCTTTTACCAGGTTTTTAATAATTTCAAATGAAGCGCTGCCTGAACCGATAATAACGGCCGCCCTCAGCACCGTAACCGGCGTGCGACCCTTACGGAGTTCCGCCGCGACCTGCATCCGGCTCCTGAGATGGGGAGATAAGCGGGTGTTGATATCGCCCAGGCCGCCCAGGTAGATAATCCTGCCCACGTTATTTTCCTCCGCCGCTTCCTTGAAGTTCCGGGCCGCCTGGATGTCCGCCGATTCGAATTTCTTTGTCCCCAACAGCATGGAGTGAATCAGGTAATAAGCGGCGTAAACACCTTCCATGGATTTTTTTAAACCCTCTTTATCCAGCGCATCCACTACATGAATTTCCGCCCCGGGCCACCGTTCCTTATACTCCGGGGAATCCGCCCTAACCATTACCCTGACACGGTATCCCCTGGCCAACAGCTCCGGCGCCAGTCTCCCGCCGATGTAACCGGAAGCGCCGGAAACCAGTATCCTCCCCATGCCGGGCCGCGGCGTCGTGGGCATATCGGTGCACAACAAATTATTTGCTTCCTGTCCCATTTGAAATCTCCTGGGACCGACAAAAGAATGATCGATGGTCAGTTCCTGTTAAATAATAATCGATTCATTTTTTTTTGTCAACCGCTGGAGTTTAAATAATGCCCCCGGCGGCCAAGAACCTTTTCGAGAAAAGGTTCCTGGACTTCCAAAAGCTTTTGATAATAACGACCACGGGATTTATAACGTTGATTGCGAGGTCCTGGTTGTTCGCTGCGTGGGAGGAATATACGTAAGCGCGGCATAAGCATTGATTCGGCCCCAACCATAGATCGAATCCCAACCGGCAGTACCAATATCCACCGCAGTGGCTTCGATGATTCTGCGGATTTGGATATTGGTCCTGGCTGGATCCTGGGATTTTAATAGGGCGGCCAATCCGGCCACGTGCGCGGAAGCCATGGAAGTCCCGGTTAAAAAATAGTACCCATCTCCGGAAGTACCGAAAGTACCCTGGAGGATACCCTCCGGGTAACCGCAGCCATTCCAATCAATGGAATCCCCCCCGGGCGCGGAAATATCGACCGTGACGCCGTAGTTGGAATAACCGGCCCGCCGGTCATTATAGTTGGTGGCCGCGACAGAGAAACTATTGGCGTAAGCAGCCGGGTAGAAAGGCTCGCTAGAGTTGTTATTACCCGCGGCGCAAACAACCAAACAACCTTTATTCCAGGCATAATCTACCGCATTTTGCAGGGCGGCGCTGCCGACGACCCCACCAAGACTCAGGTTGAGAATATGCGCGCCATTGTCCGCCGCATAAGAGATGCCGTTGGCAATTTGATCGTAGGTACCGCAGCCTGCCGAATTTAATACCTTAACCGGCATAATCGCGCAGTCATAAGCAATACCCGGTACACCGATGTTGTTATTGGTGGACTGGGCAATCGTCCCGGTCACATGAGAACCATGACCCTGGTCGTCGGTGGGATTAGTATCGAGATTAACAAAGTCATAGCCCGCCGTGAAATGCGTGTTGGCAAAGTCTGCCAGGGACTGTTTGACGCCCGTATCGATGACGGCAACGGTGGCCCCGGAACCGGTATTGACGTCCCAGGCGGTGGGCATGTTGATCTTGACCATGTTCCACATATAGGGATAGTACTGATCATTGGGGGTTATGGCCATATAAGCATAACCATTCTGTTCCGCGTACACCACCCCCGGTTCATTTTTCACTCCTTCCAGGACAGCAGTCGGATTTTTGTGTTTTAAAACCACAAAGTCGCCTTTTTTGAAACTGTCTGCCTTTTTTAACAACCCGTACTTGTCGAGTATTTCATTCATTCGAACCCTTGTTACCCTTGAATCGTATTTTAAGATAATCTCATCGGGAACCAGCGCGGGGCGACCGGCGGAGTCGATAAACTCCTGGTTAACTGCAAACGTACAGACCATGAAGCAACCGAGTAACAGGGTGACAAAAAAAGTATTCTTCATTTTTTATTCCTATAGCATCGATTATGATCGATATGAATAGTGAGGTCTCATGATAAATTCTAACCGGGTAAAAGTCAATACATCGAAAGTTGTATTTTTGGTATGAAAATTTATTTAAAAAACGTACAACCAAAGTATTACATGGTTGTATATACTAATACATCTTTAGTCTTACGAGCGAGTGGCCTTTTTATTTGAAAAAATACCTTATGCCCAGGGAGGCATTGAGGTTCAACTCTGTCTCCGGGGCCAAATCGATGACCGGTACCACTTCGAAAAAAATATCGATGGGGTGATTTTTAAACAGGTAACATAACCCTACCGGCACACGAACACCCACCCGCGTCTCAGTCTCAAATTTTATCCTGCCGCCGATGCCGATATAAAAAGGCAGTTGACCGCTTTCCACATTGAATATCCTGAAATTATGCAGGAGAAAATCCGCATGAAGCTGCAGTTTGTTTTCATCGCCAAAAGACCAGGCGGCGCCCACATCGAAGGCTTTGGTTTTACCGGTCCAGGCTTTGAAACTCAACCCCGTGGGATTCCCCACCATGAACCCGATTCCCCAACCATTTCCGGCTTCCACCGCGGCAGTACAAATCGTTAAAAATGCCAGCAAAAAAATAAACACCGATTTTGTTCGTCTCATCGTAACAACCTCCTTTTTTATTATTCCCACCACCTTGCCCTTAATTCTTTTCCCATGATATTAAAGGCAAGGACTTCATGGATTTTATATACTTCGTTTCCGCCGGCCATGTTCCTGCCGGCGATTTCACCCTGTTCCAGGGCGTTGGGCCACCCGAAATTGATCCAATAGTCTTGAAGGGCGGGGTGGAAAATTTGCGCACAATCCCCGGCCGCGTAAATATCTTTTACCGATGTTTCAAGACGTTCATTCACCAGGATGCCCGTTTTTTTCTCGATGCCTGTATCCTTGATGCACGCCGTATACGGCTTGTACTGTTCCCAGGCAAAGACGATATCCCCATATAAATCCCCGTGCTTTGACGTTATGACCCGGAAATGACTCCTGAATTTACTGATGGAAGTCACCTGGTCGCCGGTGATAACCTCGATGCCTTTTTCTTCCAGGAATTCCCGGAGCCCGCTGTTAAACCCCGGTTCCGCCAGGGGGAGTTCCACACTCTCTCTTTTTGTAATAAATGTCACATCCTTTCCTAAATTATACAGGCCGGCAAGCAGGTCCAGGCAGCTAAATCCCTCTCCGAAAACAATACATTTCCGGATGCCGGCCATTTTTTTCTTTAGAACCATGACATCTTTGAGGGTGTAATAGCGTTGGATATGTTTCAGGAAAGGGCGCAGTACATGCCCCAGGTTAGGTTGCCCACCGGTGGCGATGAGGAGCCGGTCATAATACAGGACGTCATCATTATCCAATTGCACCCATTTTTCCGTCGGGTTAATGAGCCTGGCGGATTGCCCCCTTCGGTATTTAATGCCCATATCCTTTATCGATTCCACCGAAGCAAAGGTTAGATCGGCTTTTGCAATCGAATCGCAGAGAAATTCCGATAGAAGGTATCGCCTGTAAGGGGCAAAGTCCTCTTTCCCGATTATCACGACATCCGCATCATTATCCGTTTCTTTAATCGCCTGGGCGGCTGTGACCCCCGCGATCCCTGCGCCGATAATTACGTGATTCATCGATATGTCTCCTTTCAATTTGCATTTTAAAAAAATCACGGGACAAAATTAAGAGAATAGTTTACCTGAAATAGAGATGTATTTCAATAACCAGGCAACATTTTTCTTACTATTGAAATAATTTTCGGTCTGTTTTAAAATAGGGACTTATAATTTTTTTTGACATCCAAACGGAAAAAAGGAGAAAAATCATGAGTGCACAGACGCAAATTTTAATGGTAATGATTGGGTATATGATACTTATCGTTATTTGGGGATTATACCAGGGACGTAAAGTTAAAACCGACGAGGATTATGCCATAGCAGGGCGGAGTTTGCCCGGTTGGGCCGCGGCCCTATCGGAACGGGCGTCCGGGGAATCTTCCTGGGCGCTGCTGGGACTCCCGGGCGCGGCGTATGCCACGGGATTGATGGAAATATGGACCGCATTGGGATGCGTCATCGGTATCATTACCACATGGGCGGCGCTGGCCTGGCGCTTACGGGACGAAGCAGAAAAATACCAGGTGAGTTCATTTACCGAATATATCGCCAAAAAGCACAGCGAACTGGGCAAACAAATCCGGGTTATCGGGAGCCTGGTAATTGTCTTCTTCTTTTTCTTCTATGTGGGGGCGCAATTCCTGGGCGGTGGAAAAACGCTCTTCACCATCATGAAATTGGACCCGCGGTGGGGAATGCTGATAACCGCGGTGTTTATCGTACCCTATACGATTTACGGCGGATTTCGCAGTGTGGTGTACACGGATGTTGTCCAGGCCATCCTCATGATTATTACATTAATCGTGGGTCCCATTACCGGTATTTTGTATATAGCAAACCGGCCGGACCTGTTTGCGCAGTCTATCCCGGCGGCATTGACCAAAGCCGGGCCCGGTTTCATATCGTTAACGGGAGTGGCCGGCGGGTTTGGCGCAGGCGTCGTCATTGTAGGAGGGTTTGCCTGGTTTTTCGGTTACCTGGGCGGCCAGCCCCAGTTGAGTATGCGTTTTATGGCCATTAGGGACGCCCGCCAGGTGAAACTAGGCAGGAATATCGGAATTGCCTGGACGGTTATCGCCTATATCGGCGCACTCTCCATCGGTTGGATCGGCCTGGCCATATTCGGGCCCAATGGCCTGGCAGACCGCGAATATGTCATGCCGGCAGTAATGCTGGAACTATTCCCCCCTGCCATTGCCGGCATTTTAATCACCGGCGCCATTGCCGCCATGCTTTCTACCGCGGATTCCTTATTGATTCTTTCTTCCTCCGAGCTGTCGGAAAACATCATCGGCCCCCTGATGAAATCTAAAAAACAGGACCCTAAAATCGCTTTAAAACGTTCGCGGATCATTACCACCATATTGGCTTTCATCGCCCTGGGGGTCGCGTATGTATCTCCCTCCAAACTAATTTTTATGATTGTCAGTTATGTGTGGGCCGGGATCGGCGGAACTTTTTCCGTCGTCATCCTCTTGACCCTTTTCTGGAAACGTTATCACGGTAAAGCCGTCATCGTCACTATTATTACAGGTGTGGCCTTCACCATTATATGGAGTGTTACGGGAATGGATGCAAAAGTGACATCCCGGTTATTGACATTCTTTGTCGCCGGGGCCGCGGCCATTATTTCGACCTATCTTTTACCCAAGAAAACGGAGTAGAATAATCGCCAGGGGACCTTATTCCCCCTTAAATTATTTTATGGCCTGATTTGGTAAGTTCTTTGAAAGGGCTTGACAAATCCTGAAAAATATTGCATATCTAAGAGCAGGAGGAAAATATGTTGAATATGCAGGTTAGGAGCGATAACGTTAATATTGTCTTTAGTCGGGACCTGGTAAACGACGATGATTTAAGGGAGTTTATTGAAAAAATGCGGGTAAAGCAGTTGATTTCAGAGAGCTGTTTGACAGAAGATGACGCCCTTAAATTGGACACCGAGTTAAAGTCTAATTGGTGGGGGAAAAATAAGGAGCGAATTCTTGCCAAGGTAAAATGAAAATCATAGTAGATACCAATATCATCTTTTCATCACTTTTAAATCGGCATTCGTCATTGAGTGATACATTATTCAGGAAAAGACTTGATTTTATCATGCCCAAATACGCCTATATAGAGCTTTTTAAGCACAAAGAAAGGATTATCCGATTCAGTAAGCATAATGAAGATGAGATATTAGAGATACTATATGAACTTCTCAAGAATGTGGATATCTTCGATGAAGATATGATCCCCTCGGATACGTTAAAGAAGGCATATGATTTGGTCAAAGATATCGATGAAAAAGATATTATTTTTGTAGCACTAACCATTGAACTGGATGGACTTTTATGGACCGGTGACAAAAAATTAATTGATGCGCTTCAAGCAAAGGGTTTTAATAAATTTTGTGAACTCCAGGGCGGCGAATTAAATCAGGTCAGTCCAAAATAACTTTCTTAACCTCGAATTTCGATATTCGTTTAATAATTAGTCCCACAAGTGCGAATATTTATGGCCGCTGCCGGTATTAAAGAGGACAACCTTTTCGTTGGCCGTGATCCAGCCTTGCCGCAGCAATTGAATAAAACCGGCCAACGCCGCCGCGCCTTCGGGCGCCGCAAAAATACCCTGGGTACGGCCCAATAAATAAGAGGTTTTCATGATTTCCTCATCCGGGACTGCCACTGCCGTGCCGTTACTTTCACGCAGGGCGCGTAAGATCAGGAAATCTCCCACTGCCGCCGGGACCCTTAACCCGTCCGCGATGGTCCGGGCATCCGGCCACATTTCAGCGAAATCCTTGCCCTCCCGGAACGCCCTGACCATCGGCGCACAGCCCGCGGATTGGACAGTAACCATACGGGGCCGTTTGGAGTCGATCCAGCCCAGTTTTTCCATTTCGTCAAACGCTTTCCACATCCCCACCAGGCCCGTGCCGCCGCCGGTGGGATAAATGATCACATCCGGCAATGTCCAGTTCATTTGCTCGGCCAGTTCATAGCCCATGGTTTTTTTGCCTTCGATGCGGTAAGGTTCTTTAAGGGTTGAGACATCGAATCGACCATATTTTTTCACCCCTTCGGCCGCGGCTTTCCCGCAGTCGGTGATAAGGCCGTCGATAAGGGTTACGGAAGCGCCCAGGACCCGGCATTCGTTAATAAAAGGTTTAGGTACATCCCTGGGCATAAACACGTGGGCTTCCATCCCGGCCAGGGCGGCATATGCGCTCAAAGCGCCGCCGGCATTGCCTGCGGTAGGTATGGAGAGAGAAGTTATACCCAGTTCCTTTGCCCGCGATATGGCCGCGCTTAATCCCCTGGCTTTAAAGGAACCGGTGGGATTTAAACCTTCATCTTTTATATATAGATTTGCAAACCCTAATTCTTTTCCCAATCGCCGGGCGTGGTGCAGGGGGGTAAAGCCTTCCCCCAGGGTCAGGATATTGGCCGGGTCGCTGACCGGCAGCAATTCTTTATAGCGCCACATATTGGGTTCTCTCCGGATGATGATGCCGGGATTAACCGCCTCCTTTGCCGCTTCCAGGTCATACCGGGCCAGTAAGGGTTTGCTGCATTTGGGACATAGGTTCCAGACCTTTTGCGCAGCCAATATTTCACCGCACATCCCGCATTCAAGATGAGTTAGAAAGTTCATTTTTTTCTCCTAATCAATATTCCTTCGGAGACCAGGGACCTTTTTAGAAAAACGGTCCCTGGACCCCCAAAAACTTTTGTTTTTCATATCCCGGGGGCATTTTCAAACCAAATTTTCGTATTGGGCGTCCCGGGAAAACCGCCCACTGCTTGAATATTCGCCCCTGCGCCCGTTGCCATCCGGTGCCTGATCTTAAAATAATGAAGCCGCTCATGGATAGTTAAATAAAATACATCCGGGGCTACCGCCAAAACCTCCCGGGTCTGTCGGGTCGCTTCCGATAATACCGCCATCTGCCGCTTAAATTGCCGGTTCACACCGAGGGTATACCCCGTATGCTCGATTATCACCATCATACTGTTTACCAGCAGCAGCAATATCGCCAACCCCCTGCCATATTTCCAACGCTTCCCGGGTAAATAATAAAAGGAAACGATAAGAGTTATCGGTAGGAGCCATAATTGGGGTGATAACCTGGCCCACCACGCTTCGGGATTGATTAATGTCGATACCACGATCACACCGGCAGGGATAAAACCGAACCATTTCACAATTCGTTTGGCTTTAAATAAAACAACAAATGCACCCGGGATAACCAACAATAAAATAGAACCGAATAAAGGCCCAAACCCACCGTACCTGGCGTCCGGCACATCGAAAGCCGCCAACTCATTCTTATGAATAGTAAAAGGAATTTTCAACCGCGGCATATGGGTTAAATTGCTGTCCGACCTGGAAAACAGGGAATAAAACAATTTCCGAAAACGGTCTTTTGTCATAAAATCCCCAGGCGCCTGGTTGCCGATAACCGTTTTAAAAAGAGTTTCCCCGGTTCCGCCTGAGCGCAGGGCAGGATAGAACGGGTTCCCTTTGGACGCCAGGTTTGTCATATAAGGTTGGAATCCGATAATAAAAACCGCTGCCAAAAAAGCCGCCCCCATGGTGAAAATGAACCGCCGCTGTACATCCCTATCCAAAATAAATACCACCAGCCAGGCCAGGCATATAATGACAGCGCCGTAAATCAACCCGGTGAATTTAATATTGCTTAATACCGGCAGGGTTATAAATAAAAAAAACAGGGCTTTTTCTTCTCTAAACAAAATGTACTCGAACGCCAGGATAAGGGTTATGGAAAGCAGCGAAGCCAATTGACAGTCATTATAATAACTAAACACTTGATAAAGGACCACCGGGTTCAATGCGGTCAAAACCGCAATAACCAATTTCGCCTTCCCCGGGATACGCCCGAAATGAAATAGAAAATTCCAGGTAATTAAAAAAACAGCCGCCATGTACAGGAAGTTAAACAGTTTCCCGGATTCGACGGAACCGGTCAGCCGATAAACAGCGGCGGCGGTTATCCACGAGGCTTTGGTATAATGATTCGCGTACATTTCATTCCCGGCCATGGCCTGTTTATAAAACGGCTCATATTTCTCTAAAAAAGGTTCATGGAAGGGATTCCAACCATTTGCCAACGCGATAACCGCGGGTTGCTGATAGGCTTGCCCATCCTGGGAAAAATCGTAAACAGACATGCCGATAAGCAGGCCGACAAGAATAAGAATAAAAAACACCGCCGTTACTTTCCAATAATCGCAGGTTTTAAGATTTCCCGGGCTTTTGAAATGACGATGTTTCTTAAAGAGCAGGAAAGAAATACCCACAGTCGCTGCCAGCGCCGCTAAAAAATGAGCGGGGGTGATAGGGATGGTGAGGAAGAAAAGCACAGCCGAAATAGACAGCAGTATTGCCGGCAGCATTAAAACCTGGAGCGCCAATAGTTGGGCGCTGTAATTTTTTTCAGTCATTTCAGGATGTCGTTGAGTCCCGGCAGAATTCGTACCGTACGATAAATTTCGCTTTGGAACTTTGGGCGGCGATTTTAAAGCCGGCTTTTTCGTAAGCCGAAAGTAACCCGGTCCAGGCAAAGGCATCCGGCATTTTGTCCTGGTAAGGCGTCACCGGGTAAGCTTCCAATGTTTCGATATTATTCCTTTTTGCGTAATCGATGACGGCTTTTAAAAGTTGCACCGATACGCCCAGTTTCCGGTATTGTTTTTTGATAAAAAGGCAGGGAATAGACCAGGCGGGTTTTTTGTCCACAAGTTTCAACAGGCGGGAGTTTTCGATTCTAACGAATTGTTCTCGTGGGGACAGGGAGCACCAGCCCACGGCTTTATTATTGTCGTAGGCCATTAAGCCCGTGAATTGGTGTTCCACCAGTTTCCTCATGGCAAGTTTATTACCTTCGCCTTTAAGTGTGAGGAAGTCGGCCCTTTTAAGTCGGAAAGACATGCACCAGCAGCCGCCGCAGGCGCCGTTTTTTCCGAAAAGCTCGACAAAATCGTCCCAGTTTTCGGTTGTTAAAGGTTTGAAAGTCAAATTAAGATTGTTTTCATTACTCATTGTTCACCGTTTGAATCCTTTTCGCTTGAAAAATATTATAATTGAATATGGGCAATTATTCAATTGAAAAGCCGGGAATTCCGCATTTATTTTTTCAGCGGTCTTAGAGGAAAAATCGGGCTGTCCCTTAATCGCCCCATGGGGAATTTACTTCATTACAACTCCTAACTATGGCTTTCCGGTTTGAATGAATACCGGGTAAACCGTGACTCCGGTCCCGGGGTTTTGAAACGGGGTTTCGTATTTCTTCTTGTTTGCGTCATCGATGCTTTCGATAAAAGAAACCAGGTAAATATCCCGAAGTCCCAGTCGATTGGCATATTGGGCCGCTTGAGCAAGGGCCACTTTATACGCGGTTTGGTCTGAGAAACTTTTTAACTCGATTCCGCAGGTCATATTATTATACTGGAGGAGAAGATCGATTTTGCCGTTACCGGTGGGAAACTCCGGGAAAATACGCACTTTTTTGCCCCGCAATAATTCATCCAGGTAGGCGTACAGGTTAAAATGGAATACGGCTTCATATATACGCAAATCGCTCCGCCTGGGGGCATTCTTAAATAACCAGCCCTTGTTTTTGTCCAGGTAGGTTTGATAGAGGGTGAGCATACCGGGAATGTCCATATGGTCCGGGAAGACGACCTCTTTCACGTCCATGAAGGCGTCCACCAATTGTCCCATTTCCTTGAAAATTTCCCCGGAAAAATAATTGAATAACCGCTTTTGAACAAAAGGGGAAGCAAATTTAACGTAACTGTCATCGCCGGTAATAGTTTCCGGTTCGATCACGCCGTTCATATAGAGGTAATTGATTTCTTTATCATCAAACCGGAATTTGACCGGTTTATCGGTTTTAAAGAGGTTTATTACCGTGTCCCGGTAGGGGTTGGTCCTGGCTTTGCTGATGATGTTCAGGATATTATTATTGGGAAGGACATTGATAGCCAACCGGTAGATGTTTTCAAAATCCGTCGATAAAATAGGTTTGGAGGTATCGTTGGGGTTGTTTTCGACCCCTTCGGTGAGGATTTCGCCCAGCCAGCAGGTTAAACCCGGTTGGCCCGCGGTTTCCTTATAGAGTTTTTCAACCACCGCCGGTTCTATTTCCTGGCCGCTTTCTTTTTCATACCATTGGAACATTCCTTTTACTTCGTCAAAACCCAGGTTGGATATATGAACGCTTCGCTGTATATTAAATGGCGAGCCTTTTTCATTTTCGATGCCCAGGACGCTTCGGACCCCGATTAATGCCACTGCATGAAGGAGATAGGTTTTTTGTTCCGTGGTTTTATCCTTTTCATCCATGCGGCTGATATGGATGTTTCTAAAGGCGCTGACTATGGTATTTATACTTTTTTCCGTGAGGGCATCAAACTCGTCCAGTATAAGAATAAGGGGTTTATCCAGGACATCGCGACTAAATATTTTCTGGAATCGCTGCTGGGTATTAACCCCGGTGAAGTGCTTATTTAATCCCGAGCCGATTTCTTCGGTAATGGTCTCCATAATTGCCTTGACATTTGTCTCATTTTTGAGGCTTTCCAGGTTAATCTTAAGAACATCGAAACGTGGGTCTTTTTTCAGTTGAAAAAGGATTTCCTGCATGACCCAAGTTTTGCCGGTCTGTCGGGGCGCCCATACGGTGATGTAATGACCGCCTTTTTGAGGATTTTCTCCCATCAATTGAGTGAGAGCCCTTTCAATTAATTCTTTTCTGGGTGCGTAATAATGCACATCCGTATCGATTGGTCCATATGAATTAAATCGTCTCATATTCGGCTCCTTTTCTTATTTCGCTGCCTTTCCTATTTTATCAAAAGCCGATAGATAATGCAAATGGGGATTGAAAGGATTGAAAGAAATGTCATTGGTCAGTGGGCTTCCCGCCCGCCGGGGAAAACATAAGTCCACGTATGGGCGATTGCACAGATTTTCACAGATTTAAAAGATAGCCGCAAAGGCGCCAGGGCAAGAGGGGAAAAATCGTGCTGTCCCTTAATCGCCTTTTGGAACCCAGTGGGAAGAATTAAGTTGACTATTTATAAAGTGGGGTTTACAATTATCCCGGTTAATTGTAAAGTCCACTATACAAATAGCCGGGATAATTTTAAAGAGGATTAAGAAAAATGATCGAATTCCCATTGAAATTAAGTCCGGGGCAGCCAGGCCCGGGTCTTATTCTCGAGTAAAATAACATTCTGGGGAAAAATTAGGGATTTTCTCTCCAATCACGGCATTCTTAGACGTTTTTTTGCCGTTCCTACGGCCTTTTTCACTATCCTTACGCGGTGGGCAGATCGTATTCCATGGTGGGCACGTCGTTTTCAGTGGTGGGCAGATCATTTTATATGGTGGGCATGTCATTTTCATTAGTGGGCAGATCGTTTTTACTGGTGGGCAGATCGTTTTCATTAGTGGGCACATCATTTTCCAGGTGAAAAATGGGGTGAAATGAAGATTTTTTAGGAAAAACTATTAACATGCCGGGTATTTTAGTAATAGAATCCTTTTTCCCGTTGAAAAGAAATTAAAAAAAATAAGGGACAGGCGAGAAAAATCCCTACACGGCCTTTCGCGCACGTGAAAACATTTTCAAATCACATGAAAACACTTCAAAATCAGATGAAAACAAATTGACATCAGATGAAAACAACTTGACATCAGATGAAATCACCTTGAAATCAGATGAAAAATCTCTAAAATCATCTGAAAAATCTTTCCGTGCAGATGAAAATAATCTAAAATCACATGAAACCACTTTGAAATCAGATGAAAAAAACGTGACATCACCTGAAATCACCTTGACACCAGATGAAAACAAATTGACATCACCTGAAATCACATTGACATCAGATGAAAAATTTCTAAAATCACATGAATAATTTCCAAAACCATCTGAAAATTTCTTTCGCGCACATGCACGAACCTTCCGTGTACATGTGTTATTACAACAATTAATACGTAAGGCATTTCAAGCGATCTAGTAACCAGTCAATCGGTTATTTTAATTGTTTAACTGTAAAATCCCATCAATATAGTAACCGATCGAAAAGGAAAAAAGCTGGAGGTAACATCCCCCAGCTTTTTTTCTTTTAATTGTATATTTTATAAGGTTCACTTCTCCTTATATTCATTCTCAATCGTTTTCAGGTAATCATTTTCCAGTTGGTCGGGCTGTTTGCCGTCCGAAAGATTTACAGTTCGGAAAGGGATTTGAAAAAGGGTGAGTTTATTTTCAATAATGGGAGTCGCTTTTCGCCCGGCCTCATCTCCATCCAGCATTACGATGTAAAACTTGCGTGCTTCTTTCATCATGGAAAGTTGATGAGAAGATACCGTTGTCCCCATAAGCGCGATGGCATCAAAACCAGCCTTTACAATATGAATGCAGGCAAAAAAACCTTCCACCAGGAATACCGGTTTATTTTTATTGCATTCGGGCTTGATGCTGCTGGTGCTGTGGATGCTGTGGATGCAGTGGATGGTTTGAATATTAAAGAGGTATTGGGATTTTTTGAAGTTTTTCGGGAAAAGGTATCGTGGAGACTGGTTATCGTGCACGGCTCTACCGGCATAGGCGACAATGTGCCGCTCAGCATCGATAATGGGGAT
>Ga0315278_10000185_pt1 | contig 55898 bp, 48 predicted proteins | sample YL17G06_0_MG_FD_203880 | JGI IMG/M metagenome (GOLD analysis project Ga0315278, IMG submission 203880) | Sediment microbial communities from Yellowstone Lake, YNP, Wyoming, USA - YL17G06_0 | ecosystem: Environmental > Aquatic > Freshwater > Lake > Sediment | place: USA: Wyoming | collected... | reverse complement strand
GCAGCACGAAGGTAGTTCGATTCACCCGCCGGGCCGTCCCAAGGGCGAATACCGGAGTGCGCAGCACGAAGGTAGTTCGATTCACCCGCCGGGCCGTCCCAAGGGCGAATACCGGAGTGCGCAGCACGAAGGTAGTTCGATTCACCCGCCGGGCCGTCCCAAGGGCGAATACCGGAGTGCGCAGCACAAGGTAGTCCAGTGACCGCGTTCCGCCGCGTCGGCGACGACTTGTGGGTGGAAGGCGTTCCGCTCGCCGACATCGCCGCGCGCTTCGGGACACCGGCCTTTGTCTACTCGCGCGCTGCACTCGAGAACGCCTGGCGCGAATACGACGCCGCCTTTGCCGGGATGGCGCACCTCGTCTGCTACGCGATGAAGGCGAACTCGAACCTCGCCGTGCTCAACCTGTTCGCGCGCCTCGGCAGCGGCTTCGACATCGTTTCCGGCGGCGAGCTCGCGCGCGTGCAGGCGGCCGGTGCCGATCCGGCCAAGGTGGTGTTTTCCGGAGTCGGCAAGACCGAGGCGGAGATGGCGGCGGCAATCCAGGCCGGCATCCTGTGCTTCAACGTCGAATCGGCGGCGGAACTCGAGGTGCTCAACGCCGTGGCGGGACGCGCCGGCAAGAAGGCGCCGGTGTCGATCCGCGTGAATCCGGACGTCGATCCGCGCACGCATCCGTACATCTCGACCGGTCTCAAGGAAAGCAAATTCGGCGTCGCCTTCGCCGCCGCCCGGCCGCTCTACCGGCGCGCCGCGGCGCTGCCGCACGTCGCGATCCGGGGCATCGACATCCATATCGGGTCGCAGATTTCCGAGCTCGACCCGCACCGGGAAGCCGCGAGCAAGGTGCTCGACCTCGTGGCGGAGCTCGCCGCCGACGGCATCGCGCTGGACCACATCGACCTGGGCGGCGGCCTCGGGATTCGCTACAGCGACGAAGTGCCGCTGCCGGTCGCCGACTACGCGGCGATGCTGCGCGAGGTGTTTCGCGGCCGGCGCGAGACGCTGCTGCTGGAGCCCGGCCGGCGGCTCGTCGGCAACGCCGGCGTGATGCTGACCCGCGCGCTCTACCTCAAGCCGGGTGCCGAGCGCAGCTTCGCCGTCGTCGACGCGGCGATGAACGACCTGATCCGCCCGGCGCTGTACGACGCCTGGCATCCGGTGGAGCCGGTGCGCACGCGCCGCGGCCCGACGCGCATGTACCAGGTCGTCGGGCCGGTGTGCGAGAGCGCCGATTTCATCGCCCGCGACCGCGAGCTGGCCATCGAAGCGGGCGACCTGCTCGCCGTGCGCGCGACCGGCGCCTATGCCTTCGCGATGAGCTCGAACTACAACTCGCGTCCGCGCGCCTGCGAGGTGATCGTCGACGGCGATCGCGTGCACCTCGCCCGGCCGCGCGAGACGGTCGCCGAACTTTTCGCGCACGAATCGCCACTGCCGTGACGCGTTCGGCGCGCATCGCGCGCCGTCAATCGATTGCGTTTCGGATACGCGAAGCGGTGTGCGAAAGCGCAACACCGGTGAAAGCAACGGCGCGAATTCGCGCACAAATCTTGCAATTAAATAAAATGTGGCTAGAATTCAGGCAGCAGGTAGCAAGGTGTTTGTCAAGAGGTTGCAAAATGATAAACGTCGAGCCGCCTGCGAAGCTGCAGAAACACCATAACAGTTACAGCAACTCAGACAGGAGAAATAAAGATGGCTGATATCATGTCGATGATGCCGACCGCTGCTGCGGCCCCGGCGCCCAAGAAGGCGGCTCCCAAGAAGAAGGCGGCCGCCAAGAAGAAACCGGCGGCCAAGAAGAAGGCGGCCCCGAAGAAGGCGGCGGCGAAGAAGCCGGCGAAGAAGAAAGCGGCGGCGAAGAAGAAACCCGCCAAGAAGGCCGCGAAGAAGGCCGCCCCGAAGAAGAAAGCGGCGGCGAAGAAGAAACCCGCCAAGAAGGCCGCGAAGAAGAAGGCCGCCCCGAAGAAGAAGGCGGCGGCGAAGAAGAAACCCGCCAAGAAGGCCGCGAAGAAGAAGGCCGCCCCGAAGAAGAAGGCGGCAAAGAAGGCCGCGAAGAAGTAACCTTCCCCCGCGGCAGAGCGCCCGCCACGAAACCGAGGCGGGCCAGAAAACAGGCGACGTCCAGCACGTCGCCTGTTTTTTTGTGCCTGCCCTCAGTGCCGCTGCGCGGGCGCCGCCTTCGCGGTCGGCTTGGCTTTGGCCGCGCCCGAGCGGGTGCCGGCTTTGCCGCTGCCGCCGCCGGAATTCACCTTGGCGGCGCCGCCGGAACTGCGCTTGCCTTTCGCCGCGTTCGGCGCGAGGTCGCTCGTGATCCGCAACTGCTGCCCGGCGGTCAAGGCGTTCTGGGTGAGGTTGTTCCACCGGCGCAGATCCTGCGCGGTGACCGCGTAACGAGCGGCAATCCCGGCCAGCGTGTCGCCGCGATTCACCCGATAGTAGAACGTGCGGCCCTGCGGAACCGTGGTGAACACCGCATGCGTCAGCGTTTCCGCCGACTCGGTTGAGGGCCGCTGCGATGGCACCAGCAGCGTGTGGCCGACCGGCACCCTCGCCTTCGAGCCAATGCCGTTGACCGCGCGCAGCGTCTCCTCGGACATCCCGAGCCGCGCGGCCAATTGCGGGAGCGTCTCGCCCGTGCGCAGCCGATACGCCCGCCACGAAACCAGCGGCTGGTCGGTGAGCTCGAGCTTGGCGGCGAAAATCTCGGCCTTGTCGATCGGCAGCAGGATCGCGAATTCGTCGCCGCCGGCGATCACCGGCCGATTGTGGTGGGGATTGAGGTACTGGAATTCCTCGATCGACAATTCCGCCAACTCGGCCGCGCGCTTGACGTCCATCTTGCGGGACGTCTTGACCACGGCGAAGTACGGTGCGTCGGGGATGTCGGCGAGGTCGAGGCTGTAGGTCTCCGGGTTGCGCACGATGTTCTTCACCGCCTGCAGCTTCGGCAGGTAGTTGCGCGTTTCGTCGGGCATGTTGAGGCTCGCGTAGTCGGTCGGCTTGCCGGCCTTCTGGTTGCGCTCGATCGCCCGGGCCACGTTGCCTTCGCCCCAGTTGTACGCGGCGAGCGCCAGCTGCCAGTCGTTGAACTGCGCGTACAGCTTCTGCAGGTACGTAAGGGCGCCGTCGGTCGCGGCGATCACGTCGCGCCGCGAATCGAACCAGAAGTTCTGCTTGAGGCCGTAGTGGGTGCCCGTCGAGGGCATGAACTGCCAGATGCCGGAGGCGCGGCTGGTCGACAGGGCCACCGGGTTGAATGCGCTCTCGACCATCGGCAGCAGCGCGATTTCGAGCGGCATGCCGCGCTCCTCGACCTCGACGACGATGTAATAGAGATAGCGCCGGCTGCGGTCCACCATCCGTGCGACGTAGTCGGGTCGCGACGAATACCATTCTTCCCATTTCGTCACGTACGGGCCCTCGAGATCGGGCATTGCGTAGCCTTTGCGGACGCGATCCCACAGGTCCGCCGCGGGCGGTGGCAGCGCCTCGAGCTGCGCGCTGATTTCCGGCGAGAACGGTTCGAGGAGCGGCATCGGCGGCGGCACCTCGGCCACCGGCTCAGGGAGAGGCGGCGCCGGCGGCCCGACATCGAGGACGAGCTCCTGCGGAGGGGCGGGTTCCGGGGCCGGTGTCGCGCAGGCAGCGAGCACGAGGACACCGGCAACGAGGAAGGCGTGGAGCGGTAAACGCAATTCGATCAGTCAGAGTCGGCGGCGCGGGCGCCGGAGGGTGTTGTCGGTGAAGGCGGGGATCGGGATAATCGTCGGCATGGACGCATCTTCCCGAGTGCCGGCGACTGTGTCAAACCGTCTGGCCGAATGGTTCACCACGCCGCTCGGCCGTTATCTCCTCGGGCGCGAGCAGGCGTACTTCGACCGCACGGTCGCCGACATCTTCGGCTTTCACGCGCTCCAGATCGGCCTCCCGACCTGCCCGTTCCTCGCCCAGAGCCGGATTCCATCGCGCTGGACCCTCGACCTCGAACCGCCCGCCCAGGTGCTGGCCGATCCGCACTGGCTGCCCTTTCCCGAGAACTCGCTCGACCTCATGGTGCTCCCGCACGCACTCGAGTTCACCCCGGAGCCGCACCAGCTGCTGCGCGAGGCCTATCGCGCGGTGCGCCCCGACGGACAGCTCGTGCTCGCCGGCTTCAACCCGTTCTCGCTGTTCGGCGCCAAACGCTACTTCGGGCGCGGCGAAACTCCGCCCTGGAACGGCAACTTCATCGCCCTCTACCGGTTGAAGGACTGGCTGGCCCTGCTGGGCTTCGAAGTCACCGGCGGCAGCGTCGACTGCTACGTGCCGCCGTTCGCGCAGGAGATGTGGCTGCGGCGCTGCGGCTTTTTCGAGCAGGCGGGGGATCGCTGGTGGCCGATCGCCGGCGGCGTGTATTTCCTGCGTGCGACGAAAAGAGTGCTCGGGATGCGCGTCATCACGCCAGCGTGGGATCGGCGCAAGAACGGCCTCGCCACCGCGCCGCGGCAGGCGCGCGAGTCGATAGAGTGAGCGCCGCCAGGCCGCCTCGCGGCGTGGGCGCAGACAGCAGCGACGCGGTCACCATCCACACCGACGGCGCGTGCAAAGGGAACCCCGGCCGCGGCGGCTGGGGCGCGTTGCTCGCCTTCCGCGATCACGAGAAGGAACTCTTCGGCGGCGAGGCGCACACGACCAACAACCGGATGGAGCTCACGGCGGTGATCCGCGCGCTGACGACACTGAAGCGCGGCTGCGACGTTGAGCTCTACACCGACTCCCAATACGTCAAGAACGGCATCCAGAGCTGGATCCACGGCTGGAAGAGGAACGGCTGGAAGACCAGCGACCGCAAGCCCGTCAAGAACGCCGAGCTGTGGCGCGAGCTCGATGAGATCGCCGCAGAGCACCGGATCCGGTGGCATTGGGTGAAGGGCCACAACGGCGATTCCGGCAACGATCGCGCCGATGCGCTCGCCAATCGCGGGTGCGAATCGGAGTCGCGATTGGGGTCAGAGCTGTAATAAATGGGAGCTGCGAGCCGGCGCGTTTAGCGCGATTGGGGTCAGAGCTGTAATCGCGTTTGGGGTCAGGGGAGCTGCAGGCCCGGGTTGCGAACCGGGGTCTGCGAACCAGTTCGCAACCCGGGCCTGCAGCTCCCACTTATTACAGCTCTGACCCCAAACGCGGACCCCAAACGCGCCCCGGCTCGCAGCTCCCATTTATTACAGCTCTGACCCCAATCGCTCCCCAATCGCTCCAATCGCTACCCCAATCGCTCTGACCCCAGACACCCCAAACGCCGCGCGAACACCTGCATCTCCTTTTCCGCCTGCTTGTCGCCTTTCGCGCGCGCGACGTCGATGCCGCTGCGGTAAGCGGCGAACGCGTCGTCGGGCCGGCCGGCGGCAGTGAGCGCCTTGCCATAGAGCTTCCAGGCGGCCGTGTAGTGCGGGTCGAGTGCCACGGCCTGCGCGAGGTGGGTCGCAGCGCGCACCGCGTCATCGACTTTCAGGTACTCGTTGCCCAGCGCGAAGCGCAGCAACGGGCTGTCCTTGCCCGCTGCGAGCATCTTCTCGAAATTGGCGAGGGCCGGGGACATCGCGTCGTTCAAGCTACTTCCTGATGAGATCGCCGGATTCGCAATCGACGCGGCGCATCGGGTAGATGACTTGCCGGTCGGCCCCCTTCACCTTGCCGTCGAGCGTCGCGTAGAGCCATCCGTCGACGTCGCGCCGGTACGAGAGCTGGCGCGGGAAGTCGAGCGCGGGATTGGCGAACGTGAAGGTCGTGATGGCGCCGTCGACGGCGGTCTTCTCCAGCTTCATCGCGATCTCGGCGGCCCCCGCCGGAACCGCGACGTAATAGACGCCGTCGGCGCGAATCTCGACCCGCAGGTACTCGTACCCCTGCGTCTTGCCGTCGGTGACCGTGTGACTGATGCCGACCAGCAAATCGCCGCGCAGCGGCAGCCACTGCTCGCGGAATTCGCGGTCGTTGACGTTGCCGCGCCAGCAGCCTTCGAGCCACGACAGCGGCGCGAGCGCACTCGCGGGACGGCTATCCTCGGCGGGCTTCAGCTCGGCCGGCGCGGGCACGAACGATTGCGCGGCCGCCATGGCGCCCGGCAACGCCAGGCTGATCGCCGCCAGCACGCCACTAAGAGTCATCGCCTTGGTCATGGCTCCATCCATCCCCTCATTGGGGCCGCGCGAGCGGCAGGTTGAGCAGCAGGTTCTGCGGCTTGAGCTTCAGCCGGCGATCGGCGTCCATCGCCATCGCCAGGTAAACCGGGCGGCCGGCGAGGGCCGGGCGCATCGCCGCCGGATCCGCGAACGTGAGCTCGAAGAGGCACAGCAGGCGCGCCATCCGCGCCTCATCCACGACGACGCGATTGTACAGGTCGTTGAGCAGCGCGCTGGCCTCGGCGTCGAGCCCGACGTGCCAGACCCAGCGGCGATCGTCGATTTCACGCCGCGGCGAAATCGCGACTGCAACACCGAGAAAATGCGCGATCCACTTCTCCAGCACGCGGCACAGCGCGCCCAGCACCGGCTGCCCGCGATTCAGGCTGACCGCGAGGTCGAAGCGCTCGTCGCGGTCCCAGTAGGTGATCGCGTTCGCCGCATCGAGCACGTCGAGCTCGGCCGACCGCGGCCGCGTCTGGTTCTGCTGCAGCAACTCGCCAAGGCTGCCGAACGCGCCGGTCGTCGCCAGCAGCTCGACGGCGGTCTCGTCGGCCGCCATCACCGAAGCGTCGCCGACGACGGCGATCTTCTGCGGCCGGAACAGCATCTCGGCGGCGCGGGCGACGAGCGGCTCGGCCGCGTCGCCGAGGATGTGGCGCAGCAGGATCTGGGTCAGTTGATGGACGAACAGCGGCGGCACGTCGACGCCGTCGCGGAACAGCGCGACGTAGGCCGCCTCGATCGAAGGCGCCGCCGCGAGGCGGTCGCGGAACCGCAGCCAGATGCGGTAATTCTCACGCGCGTCGTCGTCGGCGATCGCGCCGAGCTCCCCTGCAGCCACGGTGGCCCGCGGGGCCGCGAAGAGCTTCTCGTGCACCGCGACCTCGGCCGCGCAGGACTCCGCGATAGGAGCAAGCTCGGGCCGCAACAGCGAGTCGCGGAGGAAATCGTCGGTGAGCGCGAGCCGTCCGTCCGCGCCCGCCGTGAGCAGCCGGTAACCGCAGGAAGACCAGAAGTCGGGCATGGAATGCGAAAGGGGTGGGTGAACGTGGCCGGCGCGCAACCGGGGCTGCCCCCCGTGTCGCGGGGCAGATGCCAGGCAGCGCGTTCGCGTCAGCCGCCCAGCATCGCCTTCTTGAGATCCGCCTGCGCCGGCTTGTCGCCGAGCCAGATCCGCATCAGCGCGGCGTTGAAGGCCGCCCCGGGAATTGCGCCCCGGGCTTCGCCGTTGAAGGCGATCCTGGTGCCGCCGTCGATGAAATCGAGCGCGACGACATCCTTCTCCTTCACGTCCTTGAACGCCTTCATGATCGCGATCAGCTGGTCCATCTGCGCCTTCACCGCCGCCAGCTCGGCCGCCGGATTGTTGGCGTTGAGACCTTCGACGAAGGCATCGACCAGCTGCTCCGCCGTCAGGTTGCGCAGGAGGCTCATCTGGACCCGACGCGGGCCTTTCGCCAGCACGCCGGCGAGGTCGCCGGCCTTCTGCGGCAGGTAAAGGCCGGCGACATAGATCTTGAACATCACCTTGGTGCGAATGCCGGCGCCGTTCAACACCAGCTCCTGCCCGCCGACGGAGACCTTGTCGTCGAGCTTCACGCCGCCGACCTCCATAGCGAGCGCCGGCGCACCGATGCCCAGTGCAAGAAGAACGACTGCGAGCCTGCGCATGATCCTGCTCTCCTGGCTAATCAGCGCGCCGCACGGGTGACCTCGCGGCGCAAGCTGGCGCGCGACCTACTCCGGCGGCACCTCGCGCGGCCGCCGCTCGGCGTCCGTCGCAACGTAAGTCAGGCTGGCTTCGGTCACCTTCACGCAGATCAGGTCCCGTGGATTGCGTTGTGCATACACCTGCACATCGACGGTGATCGACGTCCGCCCGACGTGCGTGATCTCGGAATAGAAGCTCACCTGATCGCCGATCAGGACCGGCTGCTTGAACACGAACGAGTTGACGGCCACCGTCGCGACGCGGCCGCGGGCGCGACGCGCCGCCGCGACCCCGCCGGCGATGTCGACCTGCGACATCACCCAGCCGCCGAAGATGTCGCCGTGCTGGTTGGCGTCGGCGGGCATCGGGACCACCCGCAGCGTGGGTTGCTTGTCCGGCAGTGGCACGGTGGGGTCCGACATGGGCAATCTCCTCGATGAGACCGGTGATGGAACGCGAGCCGCTGCGTCGCGAGGTGGCGCGACGCGCCGCAGGCCGGCGAAGCTCCCGGGCCGCCGCTTTCGTCGGGCAGCTCGCGGCGCATACGGGCGGCGTGCAGGGGAATTCTACGTCACCGGCACCTCGGCCGACGCGCCCGGCCGGGGACGCGCGCGTTCCCGGCCTCTCCACGCTCCGCGCTACGCCGCCGCGCGGTGGACGATCGTAGGCGTCGAAAGGACAGCGTCGGCCGCAGCGATGACCGGCCGCACTTCCGACCATCCCAGATCCTGCGCGAAGTCGTCGACGCGGATCACGCGCGCGGTGAGATCGCGCGCCGTGATCACCAGCTCGCCGTCGGCCGCCGTGATCGCCCCCGCCGCCACCGCGCGCGCGACCAGCACCTCGATGCCGGCGCCCGGCGGCAGCCTGCCGTCGACGCGGCCGTCCTTTACCGCCGCCTTGATCCTGCCTTCCACGGGCTCGGAGGCCAGCGTGGCCGGCAGCGCGCGCTCGAGCAGGCCCACGCCTTCGTCGTCGGCGCGGCCGAGGTACATGTCCGCCGTCAAGCGGTCACGCGCCGCCGACGGCTCGAGCAGCAGCTTCGCGACGTCGTGGCCGAGGTCGTCCGCCGGCGCGCGATGCGACCGGCCCAGCGGGAACACGAGCCAGCCGAGTGCAACCGCAAGGACGCGGTTGGGGAAGTTCGCGATCACGCCTACCAGTGCGGCCTGCGCCTTGCACAGCGCGTCCTGCATCGCCCAGTGCAGCAGCGGCGCATCCGCCGGCTGCCGGCCGTCGTCCTCGTAGCGCTTCAGCGTCGCCGAGCACAGGTAGAGCAGCGACAGGACGTCGCCCAGCCGCGCGGAGAGCTTTTCCTTGCGCTTCAGCGCGCCGCCCAGCACGCCCATCGACACGTCGGACAGCAGCGCGAGCGCGGCCGAGTAGCGGGTGATCTCGCGGTAGTAGCGCCGCGTTTCCGGCGCGACGCCGGCGGGCGCGCCGGCGAAGCGCGCGCCGGTAAGGCCCAGCACCAGCGTGCGCGCCTTGTTGGCGAGCGCGAAGCGCAGGTGCCCGAAGAGCGCCTCGTCGAACGCGGCCAGCGCCTTCGCGCGGTCGGGCTCGCGCGCGGCGGCCATCTCGCGCAGCACGTACGGATGGCAGCGGATCGCGCCCTGCCCGAACACGATCAGGCTGCGCGTGAGGATGTTGGCGCCCTCGACCGTGATCGCGACCGGCGTCTGCATGTACGCGGCGCCGATGAAGTTCGCCGGCCCCATGCAGATGCCCTTGCCGCCGACGATGTCCATCCCGTCGTTGACGACCTGCCGGCTGCGCTCGGTGAGATGCAGCTTGGCGATGCCGGACAGCACCGCCGGCTTCTCGCCGAGATCCACGGCCGTCGCGGTGAGCGCGCCGGTGGCCTCCATCATGTACAGGTTGCCGCCGATGCGCGTGAGCGCTTCCTCGATGCCTTCGAACTTGCCGATCGGCGTCTTGAACTGCTGGCGCACGCGCGAGTAGGCGCCGACCGTGCGCGCGACCAGCTTGGCCATCCCGACGCCCGACGACGGCAGCGAGATGCCGCGGCCCGCGGCGAGACATTCCATCAGCATCCGCCAGCCGCGGCCCAGCATCGGCTGGCCGCCGATCACCCAGTCCATCGGGATGAACACGTCCTTGCCGGAGTTGGGACCGTTCTGGAAGACCGCGTTCAACGGCATGTGACGGCGGCCGATCTCGACCCCCGGATGCGACGTCGGGATCAGCGCGCAGGTGATGCCGATGTCCTCCTTGTCGCCGGCGAGATGATCGGGGTCGTACGCGCGGAACGCGAGGCCCAGCAGCGTGGCGATCGGACCGAGCGTGATGTAGCGCTTGTCCCACGTCACGCGCAGGCCGAGCACGCGCTTGCCGGCGTGCTCGCCCCAGCAGACGATGCCGAAATCGGGGATCGACGCGGCGTCCGAGCCCGCGGTGGGATTGGTCAGCGCGAAGCACGGGATCTCGAGACCCTTGGCGAGGCGCGGCAGGTAGTGGCGCTTCTGCTCGTCGGTGCCGTAGTGCGCCAGCAGCTCGCCCGGGCCGAGCGAGTTCGGGACCATCACCGACACCGACACCGCGGACGAGTGCGTCGACAGCTTGATCATCACCCGCGAGTGCGCGTAGGCGGAGAAGCCCTTGCCGCCGTACTCCTTCGGAATGCCCAGACCCAGGAAGCCCTTGTCCTTGATGTATTGCCAGACCTGCGGCGGCAGGTCGCGGTGGACCTGCGTCGTCTCCCAGTCGGTGACCATGCCGCACAGCGTCTCGACCTCGTTGTCGAGGAAGCTGCGTTCCTCCGCGGTGAGCGCCGGGCGCGGCGCGGCGAGGAGCTTGCGCCAGTCGGGCTTGCCGGAGAACAGCTCGCCGTCCCACCAGACGGTGCCGGCCTCGATTGCTTCGCGCTCCGTCTGCGACATCGGCGGCAGGACCTTGGCGAACGCCGCGAAGATGCCCTCGGTGATGAGCTTGCGCCGCAGCGCCGGGATGTTGAGCGGAATCGCCAGCAGCACGAACGCCGCGGTCGCGAGCAGCGTGAGCCACGGCGGGAAGATCTGCGCGCCCCACGCGGCGCCCAGCGCGACGGCCAGCGCGGCGGTCCAGACGAGACCGGAGACGTTGATATAAGCCAGCGCGGTGGCGCCGGCGAGGACGGCAACGAACCAGGTCAAGGTCAGCATGGGCGACTCCTGCGTGAGGTTTGCGGCGGCGTTGCCGCGTTGCGTTTGCTTCGTGAGGCGGATGGATTCATCGCGCGGGCCGCGGCGCGGGAGCGTCCGCGTCGGCGGCGTCGCCGAGGGGCGCGGTCAGCCCGGCGAGCAGGAACGGCGCCAGGCGCTGCAGCAGCGCCTCGTCGTTGACGGATTCGTCGGGGGTCAATTCCTCGATCAGCTTCAGCACGTCCGCCCCCGCGAGCGTATAGGACAGCGCGCCCATGATGAAATGCAGGCGCCACGAGAGCTCGCGCTTCGGCAGGTCGGGCAGCGCGCGGCCGAACGCGGCCTTGAAGCGGGCGATCATCAGCGCGTACTGGTCGGACAGGAACCGGCGGATGAACGGCGCCGGGTCGGCGTAGGCGCGGCCGAGGAGGCGCAGGAAGTTGGCGCCGCCGCGTTGCGGGTCGCGCGCCAGCTTGAGCGCCGGGATGAACATCGCTGAGAGAATCCGCTCGCACGGAACAGACGCCGGCGCGGCGCGCGCCTCGAGGTCGGTCAGCAGGTCGACCCGCTCCTGGTTCATCGGATCGAGCCGCCGTGTGAGCACCGACTGGAACAGCTCTTCCTTGCTGCCGAAGTGGTAGTTGACTGCGGCGAGATTGACTTCGGCCGCCGCGGTGATCGCGCGCAGCGTCGTCGCCTCGAAGCCGTGCTCCATGAACAGCGCCTCGGCGGCGTCGAGCAGCCGGTCCTTGGTGACCGTCTTCCCGCGGGCCGGCGCAAACGCAATCACTTTGCCATCCATGGTGGTGTCGACTCCTGCAGGGCGCGCCCGGCAATCCGCCCCCTGCGCAGGGTCATGATCAGGGCGGCGGTTGCCGAATAATTCAAACGTATGTTTGAATCCTATGTTTGTTTGAGGCGGTTTGTCAACCTCTCATTTGGCTGCCGTCATTCGGCTGCCCTGCGCCGGGCGGGAGCCCATCGCCTGACCCGGGTCGAGCAACCGCGTAGCGTTTTCCCTCGCTCCGGGCCTTGAGCCGGGCGGGAGCCCGGACGGCGCGAACCTGATGCTGGCGGGCACCCCGGGGACTACCCAGGAGCCGGCGCTCAGTGGATGACAAGGTGATCGATTGAACCGGCGTGAAACGATGCTGAGCGCCCTCGTCCTCGCGGCAGCGGTGCCGCTCGCGGCATTCGCCCAGGGCCGCCCCGGCAAGGTGGCCCGGATCGGCCTGCTCTTCGTTTCCGACGGGGCTGCCGGCCTCGGGCGGCCGCTTCCGGCGGCGCTGCGCGAGCTGGGGTGGGTTGAAGGCAGGAACGTCGTCTATGACTGGCGGATCGCCGACGGCCGCCCCGAGGATTTGCCAAGAATGGCGGCGGAACTGGTGGCACTCAAACCGGATCTGATCGTCGTCCCGAGTGACTTCGAGGCAGTAGCGGCGCTCGGAGCTACGCGTTCCATCCCCATTGTCGTCGCGTCGGCGGGCGACCCGATCGCAGCCGGCTTCGCACGCAGCCTTCCGCGCCCGGGTGGCACGGTGACGGGGCTCATTTGGGCCGACCGGGCGCTTGCGTCGAAGTCGGTCCAGATCCTGCACGAGGCCGTCCCGACCCTGCGCCGCCTGGCCGATCTCTACGACGACCGATACCCCCGGCGTTCAGCTTTTTGTGGAGGCCCACCAGGCGGCAGCCGACGCGATCGGATTGACGCTGCAACGGTTCCCGGTGCGGAGCGCCGAAGATATTGCTGTCGCGCTCTCGACGATGGACAAGGAGCATGCCGATGCGATCTTCGTCGTTCCCAACGGCGTGGTCGCGACAGAGGTCGACCGGATTCTTCGTTGCGCGGCGGAGCGCCGCCTGCCGACGGCGTTTCCCATTCCCCGGCCGGTGGAGCGCGGCGGGTTCCTCTCGTATTGCCCGTCCATCGCCGAACTGCTGAGCCGCGTCGCCGCGCTTGCAGACAGAATATTGAAGGGCGCGAACCCGGCGGACCTGCCGTTCGAGTATCCGACGCGATTCGAGCTCACGATCAACCTGAAGACGGCCAGGGCGCTCGGCATCCGTCTCCCGCAAGCGGTCCTGCTCAGGGCCGACCGGCTGATCGAGTGACGGAGCGCGCGGGCAACGGACCCGCAGCGCGGCGCCAACGCGGTAACATTGCGCGGCCGATGACGACGATGAAGCAGCCCATGGCGTCCGATCCCCGCGTCTTCTTCGCCGCCGAGCGGACGCTCCTCGCGTGGGTGCGGACCGGTCTCACCATCATGGCATTCGGGTTCGTCGTCGCGCGCTTCGGCCTGTTCCTGCGCCTGCTGGCCGCGCAGCACGTCGCCGCGGCGATGCCGACGGCTTCGCGCACCGATTTCTCGAACCTCGCCGGCATTGCACTGGTGCTCGTCGGGACCGCATGCATGCTGCTCGGCGCCGCCCAGCATCGCAGTTACGTCGCCACGCTGCCGCCGGCGGACGTGCCGCGGTCGCACGCGCCAATCTACCCCATCCTGCTCGCGCTGTTCCTGGCTGCGCTGGGCCTGGCGCTCGCCGTCTACCTCGCCGCGTAACCGCGTAGCCCAGCCACCGCGTACCCTTGCCATAGCGTAACCACGCCACTGCGTAGCCCGGGTCGAGCGAATGCGAAACCCGGGGAAACAGGATCACAGTGCGACCATGCCCACATCCCAGGACACCCTCGGCCGGATCGAAGCGATTCCAACGGACATCGCAGACCTGCCGCTCTTCCAGCACCTTTCGCAGATGATGCCGGCGGCCGACTTCGTTTTCGGCGGCGCCATGCTGATGCTCATCGTCGTGGTGCACGCTGCCGGCGTGCGCTCGGTGACGGGGCAGGTCGTCCACCGGTCGCAGAAAATCATGCTTCAGCCGCGAGCGTGGCGGGCCGACGTGCTGATGAGCGGGATGGTGTTCCTGCTTCTTTCGCTGCACCTGGTCGAAATCGGCCTCTGGTCGGCCGCGCTCGTGTATTCGGGCCTCGTTTCCGACTGGCGGTCCGCGAGTTTCTTCGCCGGGAACACGTACACGACGATCGGCTACGGCGACGTCATCCTGCCGCCAGGATGGAAGATGCTGGCCCCCGTCATCGCGATCTCGGGACTCTTCACCTTCGGCTGGTCCGGCAGCGTGCTCGTCGATCTCGTCGGGCGCTGCCAGAAGATCAAGGACGCCGCAGCCGCGCGAAGCCCATGACGTGGCAAATCGGGGCAAATCGGGGCAAATCGGGGTCAGAGCTGCAGCTCTGACCCCGATTTGCCCCGATTTGCCACGGTCCCCGGGTTTTGCTGCGCTCAACCCGGGCTACGGCGCAGCTTCGCCACCATCGCCGGCGTCGCGTCGGCCGCGGCGCTGTTGCCCCAGCTCGTGCGGACGTAGTTGGCGAGATCGGCGATCCCCTGGTCGGTGAGCTGCGTGGCGAAGCCCGGCATCGGCACGTACTTGCCCTGCGCCGGGACGCCGCCCAGCACCACCTTGATGATGTTCGCCGGATCGGCGGCGACCACGACGCCGTTGCCGGCGAGCGGCGGAAAGACGCCCGGAACGCCGCGTCCTTGCGCCTGGTGACAGCCGCTGCAGTGGTCGAGGTAGAGCGCGGCGATCTCCATGCGCTCGTCGGTCGGCAGCTTGCGCGGGGTCTGCAGCGAGGAGCTCGGCGGCAATGATTTCAGGTATTCGCCGATCGCCCGCAGGTCGGCATCGGTCAGGTGGCTGGTGCTGTTCTGCACGACCTCGGCCATCGGCCCCAGCGCCGTCGTCCTGCCCTTGAACGCGCCGGTCTTGAGATACGTGGCGATGTCCTCGGGCGACCACTCGCCCAGACCGGCGGCGAGGTTCGACGACAGATTGAGCGCGAACCAGCCGTCGATCGTCGCCCCGGTGAACGCCTTGTCCTTCTCGATGCCGCCCATGATGTTGCGCGGCGAGTGGCAGCCGCTGCAGTGGCCGAGTCCCTCGACCAGATACGCGCCGCGATTCCACGACGCCCTCCTGGAAGGATCCGGCTTGTACGTGCCTTCGCTGAAATAGAGCTCGCGCCAGGCGGCCATCGACCAGCGCTGGTTGAACGGGAAGGCCAGGTGGTTGACGCTCACCGCGTTGCGCACCGGCTTCACCGTGCGCAGGTAGGCGTAGATCGCGTCGACGTCCTCGCGCGTGACGCGGGTGTAGAAGTCGAAGGGCATCACCGGGAACATGTCCTGCCCGCGCTTGTTCACGCCGTGGTGCATCGCGCGGTAGAAGTCGGCGGACGACCAGCGGCCGATCCCCGTATCCGGATCCGGCGTGATGTTCGGCGACAGCATGTAGCCGAACGGCGTGTCGAGCCGCAAGCCGCCGGCAAAGGGCTCGCCGCCCTTCGCCGTGTGGCAGGAGACGCAGTCGCCGGCGCGCGCGAGGTACTCGCCGCGCTGGGCGGGCGTCTGCTGCGCATCCGCGGCGCCGGCAAGGCTCCCGGCGAACAGGGCGAGCGCGACCGCGGCGACGGCCCATCGCCGGCCGCGGCGCGTCGTTGCGGCGCCCGTCGTCCGCCCTCGCGGCTCGAGGCGACTCACTTGCCGCCCCCGCTGCGGAAGGCGCCGCCGTCCAGTCCCCCGCCGCTTGCACGGAACCCGCCGCCGTAGCCCGGCTCGCCGCCGCCCCACCACGCCGCCGACGAACGCTTCTCCCCGAGGCTGCGCGCCTGCTGCTGCGACTCCATCGCGCGCGCGCCGTCGGCGCCGATGCTCTTCCAGCCACCGCTGGCGTCGTATTGCTGCCAGCCGCCGCCGGCATGGCGATACACCGCGCCGTTGACGTCGGCGTAGTGGTTGTCCGCCGCGTTCGCCGACTTCGGATCGTCCCCCGCCGGCCCGCCGGCCGGTGGCTTGGCGAGGCCGCGGCCCACCGCGGCGCGCGCGGCCGAGACGACGCCGCCGCTCTTCGGTTTGGCCGCGGGCGCGCCGCTCGCCTCGCTGGCGGCGTAGACGTTGTCGACGGTGCCGTGCTGTCCGGCGGAAATCTCGCCGGTGCGCGAATTGTACGAGTGCCCCACCCGCGCCGACCACACGCCGCCGGTCCACGCGTTGTACCCGGCTGACGTACGCGTCACCGCGCCGGTCGTTCCCCATTGGTGATAGACGTTGCCCGCATTGGCCGCCCATCCCTGCGGGCCCCACGCGCCGTACGCGCCCGCCGCGCCCCATGCCCCGGCGCCGCGAAACGCGCCCCAGTACGGCGCGGCGCTCCAGCCCCACGCGGCAAGACCCCACGCGGAGCCGTAATCCCAGCCCATGCCAAAGCCCATGCTCCAGCCGGTCCACGGCGTCCAGGTCAGCCCGGCCGCGTAGCCGTAGGTCACCGGCGCGCCGTACCAGACCGCGCTCCCGACGTACGGCGCATAGGCATAGCCGGTGCCGTAGACGACCGTGCCGTCGGCCGCGGCATAAGTGCCCAGGTAGCCCGGCAGGTAGCCGACGGTCACCGTGGTCGGGGTGCTGGCGTAGATCCGCACGTAGGTTGCGTAATGGAGCGGCGAGCTCACAGGGATCGTGTAGACCGCCTCGGGCACGGTGATCGCCACGGCCCAGGGCCCCGCTAGCGCCTGCGCGGTGAACCAGACGCCATCCTGCAGCGCGTACCAGGGGCCGTTCGGCGGCTGGACCAGCGGCAGCGGCGAGTTGACGACGTGGTTGAGCTGCGCGTCCGCGACCGGCTTGATCTCCGGCGTGCCCGCGATCTCCGGCGTGAACTTCGCCTTGGCCCGATCGACGGTCGCGGTCTGCGGGATCAGCGTCGCGATCAGCGCTTCCTTCGCCTGCGGCGTCCCCGGTATCGACACCTTGACGTTCTCCCGCGGGCTGTCGTCCGGCATCTGTGCGAAGCTCGCCGGAAGATCCTTGCCGGCGACGTACTGCCACGGGCCGCTCAACCCGGGACCGGTGAACCAGCGGCCGCTGACCAGGATGTAGGTCTGCCGGTTGGTCATGTCGGTGAACACGCTGGCGTCGGTGTTCTTGACGTAGAGCAGCCGCGTGCCGTCGATGCCGACCCAGTCGGGCGCGCCGTCAGTCACGACGAGCTCGGTCGGCCGGGTGGCCACGATCACGGTCGGCGGCGCCGGCGCTTTCTTCGCCTTCGTCGCCTTCTTCGGCGGCGGCGGTGCTTCCTTCGCGGCCGGAGGCTTGTCCAGGGGGTCTACCACGCCCGCCTTGGCGAGCTTCGTCGCGACCTCGTCGATCCCCTTGGGGGCCTTGGCCGTCGCCGTCCAGGGACCGCTCAGCGCGGGGGCCTGCAGGAAGCCGTCGAAGAGGCGCACATACACGGTCCCGGCCGCGTCGCGCAGCAGCAGCGCGCGAGTGTTGATGACCCGCTGGAGGGCAGTCCCGGCCACCGGGCGCCAGGCCGGGTCGCCGTCGATGGTCACCAGCACGGCCGGGTTGGCCGAGAACACGAACTGCGGGACGGGATTCTGCACCGGCACCGCGCGTGCCTTGCCGTCGACGCCGACCAGCGCCAGCGCGGCCTCGAAGCGATCGAGCGAGAGGGTGACCGGGCCCTTGGCGACCAGCGCCGCCAGCGCCTGCTGGTAGCGCGCGGCCGCGTTCGCCGCGGTGGGGAAATTCGCGCTGCGGATGGCCGTGTCCGAGAAATAGACCGTTCGCGCCGTGCGATCGACCTGGGTCTTCGCCGTCAACGTGATCGCGCCGAACACAGGGGCCGGCGCACCGGCCGCCTGCACCGACACCGCGGCGTGCGCCGCCATGCCGGCGCCGTCCCAGCTGTCGATCTGCGGCTGGTAGATCGTGTACGTCGCGCCGTCCTGCTGCGCGCTCCTGGGCCAGCGGTCCCCGGTCTCCGCGGCCGCGGCCGCCGGTGCCGGCTCGGCCATGCCGCCCATGACGGCGAAGGCGAGCATGCCGAGTATCGCGATTGACTTGCGCATTTGCTGTCTCCTCGTCGCGCGACGCTCCCCGGCAGCGGCTCGGGAAGTGCAGTGCAGCACGGATATTAGCAGGGGGTCCGCGGCTCGTTCCACCGCGGGGACGTCTTTGGGCTAAGATCACGGGTCCGATCCCGCGACATGTCGAAGGCCGCTGCGACATCCAGGATGCGACGACCACCGTGGCCGCCCGCGTAACCTACTCGACGCCGCTGTCGCGCTCGACGATGGCCTACGTGCTCGCGGGCGGGCGCGGCAGCCGGCTGATGGAGCTGACCGAGATGCGCGCGAAGCCGGCCGTCTACTTCGGCGGCAAGATGCGCATCGTCGACTTCGCGCTCTCCAACGCGATCAACTCCGGCATCCGCCGCATCGCGGTGGCCACCCAGTACAAGGCGCACAGCCTGATCCGCCACCTGCAGGCCGGCTGGAACTTCCTGCAGCCGATGAGAAACGAGAGCTTCGACATCCTGCCCGCCAGCCAGCGCCTGGCGGAGAACCAGTGGTACGCCGGGACCACCGACGCGGTGTTCCAGAACTTCGACATCGTCGACGGCTACGCGCCGGAGTACCTCGTCATCCTCGCCGGCGACCACGTCTACAAGATGGACTACGAGCTGATGCTGGTCCAGCACGTCAACGCGGGCGCCGATGTGACGGTCGGCTGCGTCGAGGTGCCCGTCGCCGACGCGACGGCTCTCGGCGTCATGCACGTCGACGCGGACGACCGCATCGTCTCCTTCGTCGAGAAACCGGAGCACCCACCCGAGATGCCCGACCGGCCGGGTTACGCCCTCGCCAGCATGGGCATCTACGTCTTCCACCGCGATTTCCTGCGCGCGCAGCTGCGCCGCGACGCCGCGGACACCGCGTCCACCCGCGATTTCGGGCGCGACCTCATTCCCTGGCTCGTCGCCAACGGCAAGGCGGTCGCGCATCGCTTCTCGCAATCGTGCGTGCGCTCGCACGCCGAGAAGTCGAGCTACTGGCGCGACGTCGGCACGCTCGATTCGTATTGGGAGTCCAACATCGACCTGACCGACGTCGTGCCCGCGCTCGATCTCTACGATCGCGACTGGCCGATCTGGACCTACGCGAAAATCACGCCGCCGGCGAAGTTCGTCCACGACGTCGACGGCCGGCGCGGACTCGGCATCTCGTCGCTGGTGTCGGGCGGCTGCATCGTCTCGGGGTCGACGCTGCGCCGCTCGCTGCTGTGCGACGACGTGCACGTCCACTCGTACGGCCGCATCGATCGCGCGGTGATCCTGCCGTTCGTCGACGTCGGCCAGCATGCCCGTCTCACCAACGTGATCGTCGACGCCGGCGTGCGGATTCCCGCGGGGCTGGTGGTCGGCGAGGATCCCGCGCTCGACGCGGTGCGCTTTCGCCGCACCGCCCGCGGCATCTCGCTCATCACGCAGCCGATGATCGACCGGCTCCACGGTTGACCCTGTTTATCGGGCTCTTCGGCGATTTTCGGGGTGCATGCAGCGCGGGGTGAGCCGCTCCTCACGGGCTTCGAGCTTCAGGCGCCCGCGAGGAGCAGCTCACCCCGCGCCGGAGCGTACTCGTGCGCCGGACTCGCGTGCCCGGTCGGGCGTTCGCGGGCGCGACGCGAAGGCTCTTGGGTTTCCGCGAATGGGCTCAGCCGTGCACGGGCAGGGGTCAGGGCCGCGCAGCGGGGGGAGCCCCCCATCACGGGCGCCTGAAGTTCGAAGCCCGTGATGGGGGGCTCCCCCCGCTGCGCGGCCCTGACCGCTGCCAGGCACCACCATCGCCTGCCCGCACAAATTCGGCGACAAGCCATTCACTCGGCTCACGCCGGTGGCCGGAAGGTGCCGAGCCGCAGGTCGTCGTCGACGGTGGCTGAGTTGCCATTCAGCGCATATTCGCCGTACTGCTGGATGAGCTTCGCGACCACGCCGGTCCAGCCGGTCTGGTGGCTCGCGCCGAGGCCGGCGCCGGTGTCGCCGTGGAAGTATTCGTGGAACAGGACCAGATCGCGCCAGTGCGGATCGGTCCGGAACCGTTCGCGCTCGCCGTTGCACGGCCGGCGGCCGGTGTCGTCCTTGAGGAACAGGGCGATCAACCGGCGCGACAGCTCGATCGTCACCTCCCACAGCGTCGCCATGTTTTCCGAGCCCGCGGGGCAGGCGACCCGGAACTCGTCGCCCAGGAAGTAGTGGTGCTTCTGCAGCGCCTCGATCAACAGGTAGTTGAGCGGAAACCAGACCGGGCCGCGCCAGTTCGAGTTGCCGCCGAAGAGATCGCTGGTCGACTCGCCCGGCTCGTAGTCGAGCGTGAACTCCTGGCCGTCGAGCCGGAGCACGAACGGCTGCGCGGCGTGGCGCTTCGACACCGAGCGCACGCCGTTCGGGCCCAGCATGCCGCCCTCGTCCAGCACGTGCTCGAGCAGGCGCGCGAGCTTGTGCGAATCGACGAGCGCGAGGCGGATCCGATCCTCGACTCCGCGGTGAGTCATGTCGGCGAGGCCCTGCAGCAAATCGGGCCGGTAGCGCGCGAACCACCCGAAGCGCTCGCCGAAGTCGGCGAACGCGCGCAGGCCGTCGCGGTCGCCGACCGCGATGGCGAAGATCGGGATCAGGCCGGCGATGGTATGCGCATTGATGCGAAAGCAGCGGCCATCCGGGAGCTTGAGGACGTCGAAGTAGAAGCCTTCCTTTTCGTCCCACAGGCCGCCGTCCTCTCCGCCGACGCGATTGACCGCGGCGCCGATGTAGACGAAATGCTCGAAGAACTTGGTCGCGAGGTCCTCGTAGACGGGATCGTCGCGGGCGAGTTCCAGCGAGATCCCGAGCAGGTTGAGGCAATACGTCGCCATCCAGCTGGTGCCGTCGGCCTGCTCCAGCTGCCCGCCCGAAGGCAACCCTTTGGACCGATCGAACGCGCCGATGTTGTCGAGACCGAGGAAGCCGCCCTCGAAGATGTTGTTGCCCTCGGCATCCTTGCGGTTGACCCACCAGGTGAAGTTGATCACCAGCTTCTGGAAGATGCGCTCGAGGAACATGCGGTCCTTGCGGCCGTAGGTCTTCTCCTCGATCTGGTAGACGCGGATCGCCGCCCACGCGTGCACCGGCGGATTGACGTCGCCGAACTCCCATTCGTAGGCGGGGATCTGCCCGTTGGGATGCATGTACCACTCGCGCGTCAGCAGCAGCAGCTGGTCCTTGGCGAACTGCGGATCGATCATGGCGAAGGCGACGCAATGGAACGCCATGTCCCATGCGGCGAACCACGGGTATTCCCACTTGTCGGGCATCGACAGGACATCGCCGGCGCTGAGGTGCCACCAATCGTGGTTGCGGCCGCGCAGGCGTTCCTCCGGCGGCGGCGGCCCCACCGGGTCGCCGTCGAGCCAGCGCCTCACCATGAAGCGGTAGTACTGCTTGTTCCACAGCATCCCGGCGAACGCCTGGCGCTGGACGTTGCGCATGTCCTCCGGGAGCGGGAACGGCGTCACGCGGTGATAGAAGGCATCGGCCTCCGCCTGCGCGCGCGCGAACGTCGCGTCGAAGCCCGCGCCGAGAGGCTCCGGGGCCGACATCGCATTGGTGAGCCGCAGCCGGATGACGGCCGTCTCGCCGCGACCGATCAGGCGCGCGTAGTGCGGCGCGGCCTTCGTGCCGATGCGCGCCGGATTCACGGCGCCGCGCCGGCCATTGATCACGCATTCGCCGAGCCCGTCCTTCACGTACGGCGTCGCGTTGGGTGCAGCGAACAGCCGCGCGGTATTGGATTCGTTGCCGGTGAACAGCACCTCGTCCGTCGGCGCGCAGTGCAGCCAGTATGGCTCCATCGTCCGGTGCGTCGCCCTCAGCACCGGCCCCGGCGGGCCGGCGCGGTCGAGTTCGATCACCGGCTTCTCCTTGTCGGGATACCACGACCAGTCGTTCTTGAACCACAGCGTAGGCAGGAGGTGCAGGATCGCTGCTTCGGGCCCGCGGTTGGCGGCGCTGATGCGGATCAGGATGTCGTCCGGCGCGGCCTTCGCGTACTCGACATAGACATCGAAGTAGCGGTCGTCGTCGAAGATCCCGGTGTCCTGCAACTCGTACTCGGGGTCGTGCCGCGTGCGGCGGCCGTTCTCCGCCACCAGATCGTCATACGGAAACGCCCGCTGCGGATACTTGTACAGGCATTTCATGTAGGCATGACTGGGCAGGTTGTCGAGGTAGAAGTAGCACTCCTTGACGTCCTCGCCGTGGTTGCCTTCCTTGCCGTTCAAGCCGAACAGGCGCTCCTTCAGGATCGGGTCGGCGCCGTTCCACAGCGCGAGCGCGAAGCACAGTTGCTGCCGGTCATCGCAGATCCCGGCGATGCCGTCCTCGCCCCAGCGATACGCGCGCGAGCGGGCGTGGTCGTGCGTGAAAGAGTCCCACGCATCGCCGTCCGCGCTGTAGTCCTCGCGCACGGTGCCCCATTGCCGCTCGGCGAGATAGGGGCCCCAGCGGCGCCACTTCGCCTTGCCTGCGTGCGCCGCCTCCAGCCGTCGTTCCTCTTCGGTCAACGGCGGCGCCTTCCCATCAGCCATGGCGGCCGGTTCTCAGCAGCGGCCGATCATCAGGGATCGAGCAGCAGGAAATGGCAACCCCACGGCGCCAGATCGACATAGAGGCCGGCGTCGCGCAACTCGTCGCCCTCCCGGTCGTACATCGCGTCGGACAGGGCGTCGGTCAGTCGCCACCGCCTTGCGCGCACGTCGTCCCACGGCACTTCAACCCGCGCCTGCGCGGCGCCGTCGGATAGATTGACGATGACGAGACAGCGGTCGTCGTCCTTCGTCCAGGTCCACGCGACGAGATGCTCGCAGCTGCGGTTGTCCGGCCAGCCCGTGCACGACGACAGGCGCCAGGAACCGTCGTGCAATGCCGGGCGGTCGATCGCTTGCAGGAGCTGCCTGTAGAAGGCCTGCAGCTCCGGTTGCGCCGGCTCCTCGGGACGCCGGCCGAGGAATACCGGCGGCCGCACGCGGCGACCCTCGAACTGTCCTTCATGGAACAGCCGCGCGCCCGGCAGCGTGGCGATCGTCACCGCCGCGGCCCGTTCCCTGGCCGGGGAAAATACCGCCGCCGCCCGCGGTTCGTCGTGGTTCTCGATGAAGCGCAGGAGCTTGTCCTGATACCCGAGGCCGGCGTCGAGGTGCCGCCGCACGCTCTCGGCGGGGCCGTGCTCGAGGCGGTCATAGAGCCGTTTGTCGTAACAGAAATCGAAGCCGCGCTGCTGCAGCTCCCATTCGAGGTCCCAGTACGCTTCGGCGATGAAGAGGAAATCCGGATGCGCGCCGCGGACCGCGGCGATGAGGTCGTCCCAGAATTCGGTCGCCGGCCGCGGGCCGGCGCGCTCGCCCCACGTGCGCTCGAACACGGCGTTGAGCAGCAGCATCGCCATGTCGCAGCGCACGCCGTCGCATTGCCCGGCGATGCTCGTCACCGTCGCGATGGCCGCCCGCCGCAGTCCGGGCGCAAACGCGTTCAGCTGCAGCACGTCCGGCCAGGCGGGAAAATACGGGTCCCTGCCGCAGGCGAAGACCTTGCCCTGCACGTCGACGAACGCCGCCGGATCGCTGGCGAGATCATCGCCGTTGCCGCGAATGAAATGGTCCGGATGACCCGCAACCCACGGATGATCCGGCGCCACGTGATTGGGAACGAAATCGAGAAGGAGGCGCACGCCCCGCTTCGCGAGCTCCCTCCGGGCGCGGGCGAGTCCCTGCGGACCGCCCAACTCTTTGTCGACGACGTAGCGACGCACGCAATACGGCGACCCGACGTTGTCTTCGGGCCGGAAATCGGGCAGCGCCCGCCGGAAATCCGCGAGCAGGGCTTCGTTGCGGTTGGCGATGGCGATGCCCGCCGGGCTGCGCTCCCAGACCCCCATGAGCCAGACGGCATCGAAACCGCAGGCGGCGATCGCATCCCATTCGGCCGCCGGCACCGAACCGAGGTCGACCGGACGCGCGAGCCGCGCGCGGAGCTCGGACAGCCAGACCCAGGCATTGATCTCGTAAATCGTCGGATACCGTGGTCGCAGCGACATGGTCAGTGCCTTTTCGGATCGTGAATAGCCAATGTTTCGTTGTCGCCGGCCGCGGGCAACACGGCAGGGTCGGTGCGGCCGCCGAGATCGATCGGCCCGGTAACGAGCCCGGCCCGCTCGGACTCTCCTCCGGCAATGGTACGGCTTTGCATGCGCCGCCGGAAACCCGGCGCGGGGAAGCATCTTGCCCGCGCGCCCGCCGACGGCGATAATTCGGGGTCGGAGTCGGCGTTCGACTCCACCACGAGGACATCCATGACCCAGCACGCCAACGCGGCGAACCGCCGCCGCTTCATCAAACTCACCGTCGCCGGTCTCGCCGCCGCACCGATGGCCGGAGCGCTGCTCTCCAACACGGCCCTGGCCGCGGACATGGTGAGCGAAACCGACCCTACCGCCAAGGCGCTCAACTACGTCGCCGATGCGACCAAGTCCGCCAAGCGCACCGACAAGGCCGCGACCTGCGCGACCTGCAGCCTCTATTCGGGGAAGGCCGGCGCCGCCGACGGCCCCTGTGCGGTGTTCCCGGGCAAGGCTGTCGCCGCGCAAGGCTGGTGCAGCTCCTGGATCAAGAAGGCCTGACGCACCCGTTCCCCAAGGCAGCGCCGGGCGCCGTCATTCGGGCGGCGCCGGCTGCGGCGCGCTGCGCCCCGTCGCGCCGCAGCGTGAGGCGCGCGGCTATTTCGCCGCGAGCGTTTGCGTGCCCCGCCACTGCGCGCCCGGATGCACCGTCACCGGCTCGCGCGCGGCGGCGGCTTCGACGCACGCCATCCGCGCATAGCCCTCCGGCTCGAGGTCGGCCATGGCGGCGCCGCCCGCCGCCCCCGGATTCCAGACGACGGTGTCGGCAAAGCCGGTCGTCGTGATGGCCAGCGCGCGGCCTGGCTCGCGCAACTCGAGGTCGGCGGGCGCCGCGTAATAGACGCGGTCGATGGGGCCGACGACGCGCAGTGCGTCCGCCGCTTCGGTCTCGCCGTCGGTGCCCTTGACCTTGTCGCGGTAGCCGGCGCCGGACAGCCCATGCAGGGCCGCCTGCGTCACGTCGGCAACCCGCAGATACGTATGCAGTGCGCCGGTGAAGGCAAGCGCGGTGCGGCCGGTGTTCTGCACGGCGAGGCAGAGGGCGAGCGTGCTGCCGGAGGCCGTCACGCTCAATTCGGCGACAAAGCTGTGCGGCCAGAGCGCGCGCGTCGCCTCCGAATCGGTGAGCTGCAGCAGCACCTCGGCGGCGCCCGCGGCCGTCCTCCGGGCATGCACCAGATCCCAGCTCGCGGTGCGCGCAAAACCGTGCATCGGCAGCGGGCCCTGCGCAGCGAATTGCGGAAAGCACACCGGCACGCCGCCGCGAATCGCCGCGTCGGGTCCGAACCGCGAACGAGCGCTGACGAACAGCCGCTCCGCGCCATCGCCGGCCGGCCGCCACGACGTCACGTGCGCGCCGTGCAGGTACACCTCGACGCGGGCGCCGTCGGCTGCAGCGGCAACGATCCTGGGCAGGCCGCCGGCACCCGGCTCGACGGTGAAGTCCGTCGCAGCGGCTGCGCCCGGTGGCGTGTTGGCAGGCATGGACGAAGAGAGTCGGAAAGTTGGCGCGGCAACGAGGCGGCGCGGATCATCGCCCGGCTGCGCCACAAAAAACCCCGGACGCGAGGACACTACCATGTAACATTGCCGCCGTAAAACTCGGCTTCCGGGCCGGGCAGGATTTCGGGCAGGAGCTGCGGCGATGAACGCACGGACTGGAAGAGCGCCACCGCAACCGCCGGGCTCCGCCGGCGACGACACGTCGGCGCTGATGATGCGCTACGGCGTCGTCCCGGCGCAGTTCGCCGGGACCGACAGCGCGCTTTACGAGCGCCATCTCGTCTTCGACAAGGTGCAGGAGCTGTCCGAAGCCGGTGCGCGCGAGCGCTTCGAGGCGATCGCCCGGTCGATGCGCGACATCATGTCGCTGCGCTGGGTGCGCACCGAGGAGACCTACCTCCACGCGAATCCCAAGCGAGTCTACTACCTGTCGATGGAATTCCTCATCGGCCGCTCGCTCGCCAACAACGTCACCAACCTGATGCTCGATCCGCTGGTGAAACGGACCGTGGGACAGGACAACGACGACTGGCTCAACCTGCTCGACCACGAGCCCGACGCGGGACTCGGCAACGGCGGCCTCGGGCGCCTCGCCGCGTGCTTCCTCGATTCGATGGCGACGATGCAGCTGCCGGCGATGGGCTACGGGCTGCGCTACGAGTACGGGATGTTCCGGCAGTCGATCGAGAACGGCTGGCAGCGCGAGCAGCCGGACAACTGGCTCCGCCGGCACGACCCGTGGGAGGTGCCGCGGCCGCACGACAAGGTCGAAGTCAGGCTCGGCTGCTCGTTCGAAGTGCGCGACGGCTCGCTGCGCGCCGTTCCCGGCCGGCCGTCCAGCCTGATCGGCATCCCGTTCGACCGGCCCGTCGTGGGTTACGGCGGCCACAACATCAACACGCTGCGGCTGTGGGCCGCCGCCGCGCCCGAGTTTTTCGATTTCCAGGCGTTCAGCGGCGGGCATTTCGTCGGCGCGCTGACCGAGACGCTCGCCGCCGAGTCGCTGACCCGCGTTCTCTATCCCGACGACTCGACGACGAGCGGGCAGGCGCTGCGCTTCGTCCAGGAGTACTTCCTCGTCGCCTGCTCACTCGCCGATCTGGTGCGCCGCTTCCGCCGCGGCAACGCCGATTGGCAGGCGCTGCCGGCGCAGGTCGCGATCCAGATGAACGACACGCACCCGACGATGGCGGTGCCGGAGTTGATGCGCATCCTGCTCGACGACGCCGGCCTCGGCTGGGACGAGGCCTGGGACCTCACCAAACGCACGCTCGCGTACACCAACCACACGCTGCTGCCGGAAGCCCTCGAACGGTGGCCGCTCGCGCTGTTCGAAACGATGCTGCCGCGCCAGCTCGAGATCGTCTACGAGATCAATCGCCGGCTCCTCGCCGAGGTCCGCGCGCGGTTCCCCGCTGACGAGGAACGCGCGCTGCGCATGAGCCTGATCGAGGAAGGTCCCGAGCGCAAGGTGCGCATGGCCCACCTCGCGATCGCGGGCTCGCACAGCACCAACGGCGTCGCCGCGATCCACTCCGAGTTGCTGCGCAAGGTGACCGTCCGCGACTTCGCCGAGATGTACCCGGAGCGCTTCGGCAACAAGACCAACGGCGTGACGCCGCGGCGCTGGCTGCTGCTCGCGAACCCGCCGCTGGCGCGCACGATCACCCGCGTCATCGGCGACGGCTGGATGACCGACCTCGGCCAGCTGCGCCGGCTGCAACCCCTGGCGCGCGACGCGGCGCTCGCCGCGGATTTCCGCCGGGCGAAACGCGAGGCGAAGGCGCATTTCGCCAATTGGCTTGCCGCGACGTCCGGCCAGAGCGTGGATCCCGACACGATCTTCGATTGCCAGGTCAAGCGCATCCACGAGTACAAGCGGCAGCTGCTGAACGTGCTGCGCGTCATCGTGCTGTACAACCGGCTGCGCACGGATCCGGGCCTCGCCCTGCCGCCGCGCACGTTCTTCTTCGCCGGCAAGGCGGCGCCCGCCTATCACCTCGCCAAGCTCATCATCAAGTTCATAAACAACGTGGCCGGGACCATCGCCGGCGATCCGGCGATGGCGGGGCGGCTGAAGGTCGTGTTCCTGCCCGAATACTGCGTGTCGCTCGCCGAGCGCCTGATCCCGGCGGCCGACGTGTCCAACCAGATCTCGACCGCCGGCTACGAGGCGAGCGGGACCAGCAACATGAAGTTCATGATGAACGGGGCCTTGACGATCGGCACGCGCGACGGTGCCACGATCGAGATGGCGCAGGAGGCCGGCGAGGACAATTTCTTCCTTTTCGGCCTGACCGCGGACGAGGTGGCGGCAAGCCGCGGCTGGTACAGCCCCCGTTGGCACTACGAAAACGACCCCGAGGCGCGCGCCGCGCTCGACCTGGTCCGCGCCGATCACTTCAGCCGCTTTGATCCCGGCGCGTTCGCGCCGTTGCTCGATACGCTGCTGACCTGCGGAGACCACTACATGCACCTCGCCGATCTCTCGTCCTACCTCGACGCCGACGCGCGGCTTTGCACGCTGTACGCCGACGCGAACGGCTGGGTGGAGAAGGCGATCCTCAACGTCGCCGGCTCCGGCAAGTTCTCGAGCGACCGCACCATCGCCGAATACGCGGCCGACATCTGGCAGGTGCAGCCGTGCCCGGTGCAATGATGGCCGCGACGCAGCGGCGGGCCTGGCTCCGCGCATGACGATCTCGCCGCTCGCCGGCAAGCCGGCTTCGCCTGCGCTGCTCGTCGATCTCGCGCAGCTCGAGCGGGCCTACTTCGATTGCCGGCCCGATTCCGGTGACCCCGCCCAGCGGGTGAGTTTCGGCACCAGCGGGCACCGCGGCTCGCCGCTGACCGGCTCGTTCACCGAAACCCACATCCTCGCCATCACGCAGGCGATCTGCGACTACCGGCGGGGGCAGGGCACCGACGGGCCGCTCTTCATGGGGAAGGACACGCACGCGCTGTCGGGTCCCGCGCAGGACACCGCGCTGGAGGTCCTCGCGGCCAACGGCGTCGAGACCGTCATCCAGCGCGGCGGCGGCTTCACGCCGACACCGGTCATCTCGCGGGCGATCCTCGTCCACAACCGCGGGCGCGACACGCGCCCCGCCGACGGCATCGTCGTCACGCCTTCGCACAACCCGCCCGAGGACGGCGGCTTCAAGTACAACCCGGTCAACGGCGGCCCGGCGGACACCGACGTCACGCGCTGGGTCCAGGAGCGCGCCAACGAACTGCTGCGCGCGGGAAACGCCGGCGTGAAGCGCGTGCCGCTCGCCGCCGCGATGGCCGCCGCGACGACGCACCAGGACGACCTGGTCCTGCCCTACGTCAACGACCTTCGCCATGTCGTCGACATGGACGCGATCCGGGCCGCGGGTCTCAAGCTCGCGGTCGACCCGCTGGGCGGCGCGGCGGTGCATTACTGGGAACCGATCAACGCCGTCTACGGCCTCGACATCGCCGTCGTCAATCCTCGCGTCGATCCGACGTTCTCGTTCATGACGGTCGATCACGACGGCCGCATCCGCATGGACTGCTCGAGCCCGTACGCGATGGCGCGGCTGGTGGGCCTCAAGGATCGGTACCGGTTGGCCTTCGCCAACGACCCGGATGCGGACCGGCACGGCATCGTCACGCCGGCGGCGGGATTGATGAACCCCAACCACTACCTGGCGGTGGCCATAGGGTATCTGCTGACGCACCGCCAGGAGTGGCCCGCGCACGTCACCGTCGGCAAGACCCTCGTCAGCAGCGGCATGATCGACCGCGTCGTCGCGAAGCACGGCCGCCGGCTCTGCGAGGTTCCCGTCGGCTTCAAGTGGTTCACGCCGGGCCTGTTCGACGGCAGCTTCTGCTTCGGCGGCGAAGAGAGCGCGGGCGCGAGCTTCCTGCGCCGCGACGGCAAGGTGTGGACGACCGACAAGGACGGCCCGATCATGAACCTGCTGGCCGCGGAGATCACGGCCCGCACCGGCAGGGACCCGGGCGAGCACTACCGCGATCTCACCACGGAATTCGGCGCCCCGTGCTACACGCGCATCGACGCGGCGGCGACCCCCGCCCAGAAGACGCGCCTCGGCCAGCTGGCGCCTGCCGCGGTGACCGCTTCGAGCCTAGCGGGCGAACCGATCACGGCGCGGCTGACGGCAGCGCCCGGCAACGGCGCGCCGATCGGCGGGCTCAAGGTCACCACCGCCAGCGGCTGGTTCGCGGCCCGGCCCTCGGGGACCGAAAACATCTACAAAATCTACGCCGAGAGCTTTCGCGACGAGCGGCATCTCGCGGCAATCGTTGCGCAAGCGCGCGAGATCGTGAATGATGCGCTCGCGGATACGACGGCGTAACCGAAGGGAGGACCGATGAGCGCAGGCCTTGCAGTCGTTTACGCGGTTCGCCACGGCGAGACCGCGTGGAGTCTATCCGGTCAGCACACCGGGCTCACCGACCTGCCGCTCACGGAGGCCGGCGAGCGCAATGCGCGCGGCCTCGCCGCACGGCTCGCGGGACGCTCGTTCGCGCAGGTCCTGACGAGCCCGCTGCAGCGCGCCTCGCGCACCTGCGCGCTGGCCGGGTTCGGCGCCGTCGCCGAACACGACCGCGACCTGGTCGAGTGGAACTACGGCGACTACGAGGGCCGGAAGAGCGCCGAGATCCACGCCGAGCATCCGGACTGGCTGCTGTTCCGCGACGGCTGCCCCGGCGGCGAATCGCCGGCCGAGGTCGGCGCCCGCGCGGATCGCGTGGTGCGCCGTCTGCGCGCCATCGACGGCGACGTGCTGCTCTTTTCGAGCGGGCATTTCCTGCGCACGCTGGCCGCGCGCTGGCTCGGGCTCGAGCCCGCCGCCGGTCAGTATTTCCTGCTGGGCACGGCGGCGGTCAGCATCCTGGGCTACGAGCACAACCGGTCCGAGCCGGCGATCCGGCTGTGGAACGAAACTCCGAGGTAGGGGCGCGATGACCGTATCGCAGACAGGGCTTTCCCGCCGGCCACTGCTCGCGGACGCGGTTTCGTGCCGCGGCGTGACAGCGTATGCTCTGCCTTCCCCGACGGGGCGGTCCGGGAGTCCGTCGGTCACACAGCGAGGTTGCGTTGCCGGTGGCTGGCGCATCGGCGGGCGGCCATTCCCATACTCTGTTCAACGGAAACTGGAGTAACGACATGAAAGCGACGCAACAGCTGCACAACCTCGGCCAGAGCCTTTGGCTCGACAATATCACCCGCAAGCTGCTCGACAGCGGCACGCTCGTCCGGTATCTCGACGAACTCACCATCACCGGGCTCACCTCCAACCCGACGATCTTCGACCAGGCGATCAAGAACAGCACCGACTACGACAGCGACATCCGGGCGAAACTCAAGGCGGGCAAGTCCGGCGAGGCGCTGTTCTTCGAGCTCGCGCTCGACGACATCACCCGGGCCGCCGACGTCTTCCGGCCGATCTTCGACAAGACCTCCGGCGTCGACGGCTGGGTGTCGCTGGAGGTCTCGCCGCTGCTCGCGTACGACACGCAGACCACGATCGCGGTGGCCAAGGACCTGTTCGCGCGCGCCAAGCGACCGAACCTCTTCATCAAGATCCCGGGCACCCCGGAAGGCCTGCCCGCGATCGAAGAGGCGATCTTCGCGGGAGTGCCGGTCAACGTGACGCTGCTGTTTTCCCGCGAGCACTACGTGGCGGCCGCCGACGCCTACCTGCGCGGCATCGAACGCCGGATCGCCGCCGGGCTCAATCCGAACGTCGGGTCGGTCGCATCGCTGTTCATCAGCCGCTGGGACGGCGCGGTCGCCGGCAAGGTGCCCGCCGAACTGGTCAACAAGCTCGGCATCGCCATCGGCCAGCGGGCGTACAAGGCGTACTGCGATCTCGTGGCTTCGCCCCGCTGCCGGCGCGTCATGAACTTCGGCGCCCGCCCGCAACGATTGCTGCTGGCCAGCACCGGAACGAAGGATCCCAAGGCGTCGGACATCCTCTACGTCAAGGCGCTGGCCGCGCCGATGACCGTGGACACGGTGCCCGAAGCCACGCTGAAGGCGTTCGGCGACCACGGCGAAGTGGGCGCGCCCATGGGCGCGGATGGCGGCGACTGCGAAGCGGTGCTCGCCGCCTTCGCGAAGGCGGGCGTGGACGTCGATGCGGTGGCGGCCAAGCTGCAGACCGACGGCGCAGCGTCGTTCGTCGGTTCGTGGAACGAACTGATGGGCGTGATCGCCTCCAAGAGCGCGGCGCTGGAAAAGGTCGGCTAGGCGCGCGTTCGCGCAGCACCTCGCGGGCGGCGCCCGGCATCCGGGCCGCCTCCCGTATCTTTTTTGCCACGACGGAGAGAGCAATGAACGTGCTGGTTGTCGATGTGGGCGGCACCAACGTAAAGATTCTTGCCACCGGCCAGGGCGAGCCCAGGAAGTTTCCTTCCGGCACCACGCTCACGGCCGCAAAGATGGTCGAAGGCGTCAGGAAGCTTGCCGGTGACTGGAAGTACGACGCAGTGGCGATCGGCTATCCCGGACCCGTGGTTCACGATCGGCCGATGGCGGAGCCGCACAACCTCGCTCCCGGCTGGGTCGAGTTCGATTACGCCAAGGCGTTCGGGCTGCCGGTCAAGATCATCAACGATGCGGCGATGCAGGCGCTGGGCAGCTACAACGGCGGCAAGCTGCTGTTCCTCGGCCTCGGCACCGGTCTCGGCACCACGCTGGTGATCGAGGGTGTCGTCGAACCGATGGAGCTTGCGCACCTGCCCTACCGAAAGGCCACCTACGAGGACTACGTGGGCCTGCGCGCGCTGGAAGAGTTCGGCAAGAAGAAGTGGCGCAAGCATGTCGCCGACGTGGTCGCCCGCCTCACCGCGGCGTTCGACCCGAACGACGTCGTGCTGGGCGGAGGCAACGCCAAGAAGCTCGCCGAATTGCCGCCACGGTGCCGGCTGGGCGAGAACGCCAATGCCTTCCTGGGCGGCTTTCGACTGTGGCAGGAAACGGGCAGGGCCGTGGCGATCGCCCCGGAACAGACGGGCCCTGCCGGCAAGCGCAAATCCCCGGCGCGCAAGGCGCCCGTCGCCAAGGGCAAACCGGCCGCGCGCAAGAAGGCCGCCACCACCGGCAAGCGCAAGCCCGCTGCGACGGGCAAAGCCTCCGCCGGCAAGGGCAGCGGCGGCGCGCCGGCAAAGCCGCGCTCTGGCGGACGCTGACAAGATCAAGACCAAGACCAAGGAGTCCCAGCATGACCGCAAGTCTGCAACCCCTCACCACGCGTCCGGCGTGGAAGGCGCTCGAAGCGCATCACCGGCAGATAAGTGAACGGCATCTTGCGCAGCTGTTTGCCGACGATGCGACGCGCGGCGAGCGGATGACCGTCGAAGCGGCGGGCCTCTACCTCGACTACTCGAAGAATCGCGTCACCGACGAGACGATGAAGCTGCTGCTGGACCTGGCCCTGCAGTCCGGCCTGCGGGCGCGCATCGACGCCATGTTCCGCGGCGACAAGATCAACATCACCGAAGACCGCGCTGTGCTGCACGTGGCGCTGCGCGCGCCGCGGGACGCGTCGATCGTCGTCGATGGCAGGAATGTCGTGCCCGACGTTCACGCGGTGCTGGACAAGATGGCGAACTTCGCCGACCGCGTCAGGAGCGGCACCTGGAAGGGACACACCGGCCAGCGCATCCGCAACATCGTCAACATCGGCATCGGCGGCTCCGACCTGGGGCCGGTGATGGCGTACGAGGCGCTGCGGCACTACAGCGAGAGGGCGATGACGTTCCGCTTCGTGTCCAACGTCGACGGCACCGATTTCGCCGAAGCGACGCAGGACCTCGACCCGGCGGAAACGCTGTTCATCGTGTCGTCGAAGACGTTCACCACGCTGGAGACGATGACCAACGCCGAGAGCGCGCGCGCCTGGTCGCTGGCCGGGCTCGGCGGCGACAGCAAGGCGGTGGCGCGGCATTTCGTCGCGGTGTCGACCAATGCCGAGAAGGTGTCCGCGTTCGGCATCGACACCGCCAACATGTTCGGTTTCTGGGACTGGGTCGGCGGCCGCTATTCGATGGATTCGGCGATCGGACTGTCGACGATGCTGGCCGTCGGACCGGAGAATTTCCGCGCGCTGCTCGCCGGCTTCCACGAGATGGACGAGCATTTCCGCACCGCGCCGTTCGAGAAGAACCTGCCGGTGCTCCTCGCCCTGCTGACGGTCTGGTACGCCGACTTTTTCGGCGCGCAGACGGTCGCGATCCTGCCGTACGAGCAATACCTGAAGCGCTTCCCGGCCTACCTCCAGCAGCTGACGATGGAGAGCAACGGCAAGCACGTCACGCTCGACGGCGCGCGCGTCGAAGTCGACACCGGCCCCGTCTACTGGGGCGAGCCCGGGACCAACGGCCAGCATTCGTTCTACCAGCTGATCCACCAGGGAACGCACCTCATTCCATGCGACTTCATCGCGTTCGCGAAGGCGCTGAACCCGATCGGCCGCCACCACGACATCCTGCTCGCCAACGTGTTCGCGCAGGCCGAGGCGCTTGCGTTCGGCAAGACGGCGGACGAGGTCAAGGCCGAAGGCACGCCCGACTGGCTGGTCCCGCACCGGGTTTTCGAGGGCAACCGGCCGTCGAACACGATCATGGCCGACCGCCTGACGCCCACGGCGCTGGGCAAGCTCATCGCGCTCTACGAGCACAACGTGTTCGTGCAGGGCGCGATCTGGAACATCGATTCGTTCGACCAGTGGGGCGTCGAGCTGGGCAAGGTCCTCGCGCAGCGGATCATCCCGGAGCTCGAAGCGAAGGGCGAGCCCGCGCTCGGCCACGACAGCTCGACCAACGCGCTGATCCGCCGTTACCGCAAAAACAAGGGAGGGTAACGCCATGCCGCGCGGATACGACAAACCGCTCTACATCCTGCCGTTCGACCATCGCGGCACGTTCGAGACGAAGATGTTCGGCTGGGAGGGCGACCTCAACGCCGAGCAGACCGGGCAGATCGCCGCCGCCAAGCAGGTGATCTACGACGGCTTCAAGGCCGCCATCGCGGCCGGCGTGCCGAAGGACAAGGCCGGCATCCTCGTCGACGAGCAGTTCGGCACCGCGATCCTGCGCGATGCCGCGGCCAATGGCTACGCCACCTCGTGCCCGGCCGAGAAGAGCGGCCAGGACGAGTTCGACTTCGAATACGGCGCCGATTTCGCCCGTCACATCGAGGCCTTCCACCCGACGTTCTGCAAGGTGCTGGTGCGCTACAACCCGGGCGCCGACCCGGAAATGAACCGGCGGCAGGCCGCGCGCCTCAAGACGCTGTCCGACTACCTCGCCGGTGCGGGCCGCAGCCGGTACATGTTCGAACTGCTGGTGCCCCCGACCAAGGAGCAGCTGCAAGGTCTCGGCGGCGACAAGAAGGCCTACGATCTCACGCTGCGTCCGCAACTGATGGTGGACGCGATCACCGAGCTCCAGGACATCGGGATCGAGGCGGACGTCTGGAAGATCGAGGGCCTCGAACGCCGCGAGGACTGCGCGAAGATCGTGGCGGCCGCGCGACGCGGCGGCCGCGAGCGCGTCGGCTGTATCATCCTCGGTCGCGGCGAGGACGACCGCAAGGTGCACGAGTGGCTGGAGACGGCCGCCGCAGTGCCGGGATTTATCGGTTTCGCGGTCGGCCGCACCGACTTCTGGGAGCCCCTCGTCGACTGGCGCGCGAAGAAGATCACGCGGGAGGCTGCCGTTGCGGAGATCGCGCGGCGCTATCTCGATTTCACGCGGATCTTCGACCCGACGCTCACGTGACCGGGCGCCGACCTGGCTGCAGCAACCGTTTCGCTTCAAGCAACGACAGGGCATCGTTCGTCACCCGGCCGGGCACCCCCCGGCCGCAAATCAAACCAAAGAGGAAAACAGCATGCAACTCGGAATGATCGGACTTGGCCGCATGGGCGCGAACATGGTGCGCCGGATCATCAGGAACGGACACCAGTGCACGGTGTTCGACATGTCGCAGAAGGCGGTGGAGGGTCTCGCCGCGGAAGGCGCGACCGGATCGACGTCGATGGCCGATTTCGTAGCCAAGCTCGCGAAGCCGCGCGCCATCTGGCTGATGGTGCCGGCGGCGGTCGTCGACAAGAGCATCGCGTCGCTGCTGCCGCTGCTCGAGAAGGGCGACATCCTGATCGACGGCGGCAACTCGTACTACATCGACGACATCCGGCGGGCGAAGGAGCTGGCGCCCAAGGGCATCCACTATGTCGACGTCGGCACCAGCGGCGGCATCTGGGGCCTCGACCGCGGCTACTGCATGATGATCGGCGGCGAGGACGCTATCGTCAAACACCTCGATCCCCTCCTCAAGACGCTGGCGCCCGGCATGGGCACCGTCGACCGCACGCCGGGCCGCGACAAGATCGGCGGCACCGCCGAGCAGGGCTACCTGCACTGCGGCCCGAACGGCGCCGGCCACTTCGTCAAGATGGTCCACAACGGCATCGAGTACGGGATGATGGCGGCGTACGCGGAAGGCATGGGCATCCTGAAGTCGGCCAACGTCGGCAAGCAGACGCACGAAGCCGACGCCGAGACGACGCCGCTGCGCGAACCCGAGCACTACCAGTACGAGCTCAACCTCGCCGACATCGCAGAAGTCTGGCGGCGCGGCAGCGTGGTCGCGTCCTGGCTGCTCGACCTGACCGCCGCCTCGCTGATCGAGGATCCGGCGCTCAAGAAATTCGCCGGCCGCGTCTCCGACTCCGGCGAAGGCCGCTGGACGATCAAGGCCGCTATCGACGAGGCGGTGCCCACACCGGTGCTGACGACCGCGCTCTATGCGCGCTTTTCCTCGCGCGGCGAGGCCGACTACCAGGACAAGGTGCTCTCCGCGATGCGCTTCCAGTTCGGCGGGCACATCGAGAAGGCGTCCGGCCAGTAGCGGCATCCCGCAAGGGCAACGGCGATGGGTGGCACGCATTCGGACGCGCTGGTGTTCTTCGGCGCGACCGGCGACCTCGCCTACAAGAAGATCTTCCCGTCGCTGCAGGCGATGCTGAAGCGCGGGCACCTCGACGTGCCCGTCATCGGCGTCGCCAAGGCGGGCTGGAATCTCGACGCGCTGAAGGCGCGGGCCCGCGACAGCCTCGAGAAACACGGCGGCCTCGATCCCGCGGCGTTCGAGAAGCTCTGCGGACTGCTGCGTTACGTCGATGGCGATTACGCCGATCCGGCGACGTTCGCCGCGCTGCGCAAGGAGCTGGGGGGCGCGAGTTCGCCAGCGCACTACCTCGCGATCCCGCCCGTGCTCTTCGGCAAGGTGGTCGAGCAGCTGGGGCAGTCGGGCTGCACGGCCGGCGCCCGCGTGATCGTCGAAAAGCCGTTCGGCCGGGACGGCGCGTCAGCCCGGGCGCTGAACCAGATTCTGCTCGGTATGTTCGACGAGACGCGCATCTTCCGCATCGACCACTATCTCGGCAAGCGGCCGGTGCACAACATGGTCTTCTTCCGCTTCGCCAACGCGTTCCTGGAGTCGTTCTGGAACCGCAAGTTCGTCAAGAGCGTGCAGATCACGATGGCCGAGGATTTCGGCGTGCAGGGCCGCGGCGGGTTCTATGACCAGACCGGCACGATCCGCGACGTGGTCCAGAACCATCTGTTCCAGGTGCTCGCCAACCTGGCGATGGAGCCGCCGGCACGGACGGACAGCGAATCGATGCGCGACGAGAAGGTCAAGGTGTTGAAATCCATACCGCCGCTCACCGCGAAGAACATCGTCCGCGGCCAGTTCGCGGGCTACCTCAAGGAGCCGGGTGTGGCCGCGAATTCGCAGACGGAGACCTTCGCCGCGCTGCAGCTCGAGATCGATTCGTGGCGCTGGCAGGGAGTCCCGTTCTACATCCGGGCGGGCAAGTCGCTCCCCGTGACGTGCACCGAGGTCCTGGTGCGCATGCGCCGCGCGCCCAGGATCTTTCCGACGGCCGCCGGCCTGCCGAACCATTGCCGCTTCCGCATCAGCCCCGACATGAGCATCGCCATGGGCGTGACGGTGATGGACACCGAGGACAAGGAGGTCGGCGAGCAGAAGGAACTGCTGCTCTCCCGCCATGCCGACGCCGCGGAAATGGATGCCTACGAGCGCGTGCTGGGCGACGCGATGGCGGGCGACGCGACGCTGTTCGCCCGCGAGGACTACGTGGAGGAGGCGTGGCGCATCGTCGATCCGGTGCTGCAGCAGGGGACGTCGATCCACGAGTACGCGCCCGGCACCTGGGGCCCGCGCGCCGTCGAACACGTCACACCGCCGGGCGGCTGGCTCGATCCCGTCGTCACCCACTGACCCTCAAAGGACCGCCATGAAGATCGAAGTGCTTGCCGACGCCGACGCCGTGGCCAGGGCCGCCGCGGCGGTCATCGCCGCCGACGCCCGCGCGGCCGTCGCCGCGCGCGGACGCTACGTGTTCGCGGTGAGCGGGGGCACCACACCCTGGGTGATGCTGCGGGCGCTCGCCGAAGAAGACGTCCCATGGCAGGCGGTGCATCTGCTGCAGGTGGACGAGCGCGTGGCGCCGGCGGGCGATCCGATACGCAATCTCACGCACCTCGCCGAGAGCCTGTTCGAGCGCGCGCCGCTCTCCCGCCAGAGCGTCCGGGCGATGCCGGTGGAAGCGCCCGACCTCGACGCGGCCGCCGCGCGCTACGCGCAACTGCTGCGCGAGCTGGCCGGATCGCCGCCCGTGCTCGATCTCGTCCACCTCGGCCTCGGCCCCGACGGCCACACCGCGTCGCTGGTGCCGGGCGACGCGGTGCTCGACGTCGCCGACGTCGACGTCGCGCTCACCGCGGGGCCGTACCAGGGCCGGCGGCGGATGACCCTCACCTACCCGGCGCTCGACCGGGCGCGGCGCGTGCTGTGGCTCGTCACCGGCGCCGAGAAGGTCGGCATGCTGGCGCGCCTGCAGGCCGGCGACCGTTCCATTCCGGCCGGCCGCGTGCGCGCCGACAATGCACTGGTGCTCGCCGATCGCGCGGCGGCACCGCAGCCTTCGAACTGAAAACAAGACCGAAACCACCAAGAGGAACCTGACCATGACCGACGCAGAGCTCGACCTACTTGCCGTCAATACCATCCGCACGCTGTCGATGGACGCCGTGCAAGCCGCGAAGTCCGGCCATCCCGGCACCCCGATGGCGCTGGCGCCGCTCGTCTACACGCTGTGGAACCGCGTGATGCGCTTCGACCCGAAGGACCCGATCTGGCCCAACCGCGACCGCTTCGTGCTGTCCAACGGCCACGCGTCGATGCTGCTGTGGTCGGTGCTGCACCTCACCGGGACGCAGGCGGTGAACGCCGATTACGAGAAGCTGGGCCAGCCGTCGGTCACGCTCGACGACATCAAGCGCTTCCGCCAGCTCGACAGCAAGGCGCCGGGGCATCCCGAATACCGCTGGGTGTCCGGCGTCGAGACCACCACCGGCCCGCTGGGGCAGGGCATCGCCACCAGCGTGGGCATGGCGATCGGGCAGCGCTGGCTCGCCGCCCGCTACAACAAGCCGGGCTTCGGGATGTACGACTACGACATCTACGCGGTGTGCGGCGACGGCTGCCTGATGGAAGGCGTGGGCTCGGAAGCCGCGTCGCTCGCCGGCCACCTCGGCCTCGACAACCTGTGCTGGGTCTGGGACAACAATCACATCACCATCGAAGGCAGCACCAGCATCGCCTTCACCGAGGACGTCGCGGCGCGGTTCATGGCCTACGGCTGGAACGTGTTGCGCGTCGGCGACGCCAACGACCTCGACCGCATCGAAAACGCGCTGAAGATCTTCCGCGCCACCGTGGGCCGGCCGACGCTGATCGTGCTGGACAGCCACATCGGCTACGGCTCGCCGAACAAGCAGGACACCTCGGCGGCCCACGGCGAGCCGCTCGGCGACGACGAGATCCGCCTCACCAAGCGCGCGTACGGCTGGCCCGAGGACGCCAAGTTCCTCGTTCCGGACGGCGTCCCGCAGCACTTCGCGGCGGGGATCGGCGCGCGCGGCGCCAAGGCGCACGGCGCATGGAAGGACCTGCTCGCCGGCTATCGCGCGCAATACCCGGCGCTCGCCAACGAGATGGAGTTGATCCAGCGGCGCGAACTGCCCGAAGGCTGGGACCGCAACCTGCCGGTCTATCCGGCGGATCCGAAGGGTCTCGCCGGACGCGACGCCTCCGGAGCGGTGCTGAACGTGCTGGCGCAGAACGTGCCGTGGTTCCTCGGCGGCTCCGCCGACCTCGGACCCTCGAACAAGACCACGCTCAAGTTCCCGGGCGCGGGCGACGTGCAGGCGGCCACGCCGGGCGGCAGGAATCTGCACTTCGGCATTCGCGAGTTTGCGATGGGCGCGATCCTGAACGGCCTGTCGCTCACCAAGCTGCGCCCGTTCGGCGCGACGTTCTTCATTTTCAGCGATTACGCGCGGCCCGCCATGCGCCTGTCGGCATTGATGGAGCTGCCGACGATCTACGTGTTCACGCACGACGCGATGGGCGACGGCGAAGACGGCCCGACCCACCAGCCCGTCGAGCACCTCGCGTCGCTGCGCGCGATGCCGGGGCTCGTGACGCTGCGGCCCGGTGACGCGAACGAAGTGGTCGAGGGCTTCCGCTACGTGATGAAGCTGCGGCACGAGCCGGCGATCTTCGCGCTGTCGCGGCAGAACCTGCCCACGATCGACCGCGCCAAGTACGCGTCGGCGGCGGGAGTGGCGCGCGGCGCCTACGTGCTCGGTGATGCGGCCGGCGGCAAGCCGGAAGTGATCCTGATCGCCACCGGCAGCGAGCTCGCGCTCGCCGTCGGGGCGCACGAAGCGCTGACCGCCGAAGGCATCCGCTCGCGCGTGGTGTCGATGCCATCGTGGGACATCTTCGAGCACCAGACGCAGGAATACCGCGACAGCGTGCTGCCGCCGGAGGTCACCGCGCGCGTCGCGGTCGAACAGGCCTCGACGTTCGGCTGGGAGCGCTACGTCGGAACAAAGGGACGCGTCATCGGCATGCAGACCTTCGGGGCGTCCGCACCGCTCAAGGCGCTGGAAGAAAAATTCGGGTTTGCGCCGGAGCGCGTGGCCGCGGTGGCGAAGGAGCTGCTCGGCCGGAAATAGCGCAAAGTGCGGGTGCGGCGTCCCCGCGGTGCACGTCGCCCCGGGGGCCGCCATGTGCTGCCGCCGCCGGTGAAAGAACGCGAATCCGCCGCCGCGCCGGTCGCCACCGCAGCGGCGCGGCGACGCGCCGGATTTTCCTACGGCTTGCTGGGCGTCGCGGCGTTCAGCCTCACGCTCCCGGCCACGCGCGCCGCCGTGGTCGGGCTCGACCCGGTGTTCGTCGGACTCGGGCGTGCGGTGGTCGCCGCAATTCTGGCCGCGATCGTCCTGGTCGCCACCCGCTCGCCATTCCCGGGTTGGGCGCTGCTGCCGCGGCTCGCGATCGTCGCCGGCGGCGTGATCGTGGGCTTCCCGCTCTTCTCGGCGTGGGCGATGCGCTACGTGCCGGCCGCGCACGGCGCCGTGGTTATCGGCCTGCTGCCGCTCGCCACGGCGCTGGCCGCCGCGTGGCTGGCGCACGAGCGGCCCACGCGGCGATTCTGGGCCTCCGCCGTGTTCGGCAGCGCGGTCGTCGTCGGCTTTGCGTTGTGGCAGGGCGGCGGCATGCCGCATCCGGCGGATCTGCTGCTGGCGCTCGCCGTGGTGGCGGCGGCCATCGGCTACGCGGAGGGCGGACGGCTCGCGCGCACGATGGGCGGTTGGCAGGTGATTTCCTGGGCGCTGGTCCTCTCGGCGCCGCTGCTCGCGGTGCCCACCTGGTGGGTCTGCGACGACCGCCTTGCCCTGGCGTCCGCAGCGGCTTGGGCGGGGTTCGCGTACGTCAGCGTCGTCAGCATGTTCCTCGGCTTCTTCGCGTGGTACCGCGGACTCGCGCTGGGCGGCATCGCCGCAGTGGGGCAGCTGCAATTGCTGCAGCCGTTCCTGACCATCTTCGCGTCGGCTTGGCTGCTCGGCGAGCGAATCGCTGCCGCGACCCTGGTCGCCGCAGCGCTCGTCATCGCCTCGATCGCCATCGGGCGACGGGCCTGACGGCGCGAATCCCGGCGCGCGCCAATCCGATCACCGGCGGGCCGGCAAGTTTGGCTATACTTTCGCCACCGTGACCCGGGGAGCACGCATGGCCAGGATGTCGATCGCCAGGAAGCACCGCCTGTCGCACAAGAAGGCGAAAGAGGCCGCGCAGAAAGTTGCGGACGACCTCAAGGCGCGCTTCGACCTGAATTACGCCTGGCGCGGCAACCAGATCGACTTCAACCGGCCCGGCCTGTCCGGCACCATGCACATCGGCAAGGACGAAGTGCGGCTCGACTGCGAGCTCGGGATGCTGCTTTCCCTGCTGCGGCCCAAGCTCGAGTCCGAGATCGACAAGGAATTCGCGAAACGCTTCGGCAAGACTGCGTAGGCCCGCCCGCCCGGGCGCACCCGGCTAGCTCTCAGCCGCGACGAGCGGGTCGGCGAACGGCGCGTTGTCGCCGTCGAATATCGCGTTCATCAATTCCGTCTCCCGGGCTCGGATCGTGGCGAGAAACTCGTCCGCCCCGTTCATGTTCCGGAAGGCCGTGAAACCGCGCTCGAGGAATGCGTGCAGCACCAGCATGCCGACAAGCCGCGCCGGCTGCCGCATCATGACCAGCGCCGCGTGCAGCAGCGGCATCCTCACGAACCGGTCGAGCGCACCGCCGATGTCGATGATCAGGCTGAGCTGGCGTTCGCGGCCCGGTCGGTTGCCCATCAGCCGGTAGGCGCGACAGTATTCGGCGACGGTGAACGGCTGGTCAACGCTCGGCAGGCGCGCCAGCAGCGCCCGGTCGAGCTCCTGCGACAGCGTGTTCAGTTCCATCGCCTGCGCGATGGTCGCGATCACCCGCTCCGGCAGCGTGCGCACCAGGATCGGCACGACCCGCGCCAGGTCGGCGTCGCGGCGCGAGAAGTCGGTGCCGCCGTAGAGGTCGGTCTCGAAGAATTCGATCGCGTTGGCGTAGCGCGGCTGGGCATCGAGATCGGCATACGTCTGCGCCAACCGCAGCGACTGCCACGTGCCAAGCTGCTCCAGCGCGAGCGCGAGGCCGGGTTTCGCGCGCCGCTCGTCGTGCAGCAGGGCGACGTGAGCGAGCTCTCGAATCAGCGCCGACTGCGCAGGACAATTCGCGGAGCCGTGCGTGGGTGCGACGGGCATGACGTGCAATGATCGCCGTGGCCGGGCCGGGGACCGAATGAAGGGAACTCCGCGTGCAAGGCCTAGTCTAGCCGAGAGCCGTTCGCCTGGCGATCCTCGACGGGCCGATTAGATTGTTTCGTCTAATGCGCTGCTCTAGATTGCAATGGCGCGCTGGCGATGCGGTCGCGCGCCGCCTCATCCGGTCCTGTTTCATGCCCCGGCCCTCACCGTGATCACCCGCCGCACCTTTCTCGTCGCCGGCATCGCCGGCAGCGCCGCGCTTGCCGCGGCGTACTGGTGGCGCGACCGGCGCGGGTACCCTCCCGTTCCAGCGACGGGCACGCCGCGCGCCGGCCTCGACCCGGACGCGCAGGCGGTCATGGCGGCGATCGTTCCGGCGCTGCTCGACGGCGCGCTGCCCACGGATCGCACCGGTCGCGCCGCTGCGGTCGAGGAAACGCTCGCGGCGGTCGCCGTCGCGATCAACGATCTTCCACCGGCGGCCCAGCAGGAGATCTCCCAACTGTTTGCGCTGCTCGCCTTCGCGCCGGCCCGTATCGCGTTGGCGCGCGTGAATTCCCCGTGGGGCGCTGCCGCTCCCGGCGAGGTTGCCGGATTCCTCGATCGCTGGCGTGACAGCGGCTGGAAGCTGCAACGCTCGGCCTACGACGCCCTGCACCAGCTCGTGTTCGCGGCCTGGTATGGCAATCCGCGCTCGTGGCCCGCGATCGGCTACGACGGCCCGCCGGTGCTCGTCTCATGACCGCGCCCGCGACCGCGGCGAAAACCCTGCCCGACCCGTTCCGCGCCGGTATGGCCGGCGGCTGGGCGGTGATCGACGCCTCCGCGCTGCCGCGCGACGAGACCTTCGAGGCCGATGTCGCCATCGTCGGAACAGGTGCGGGCGGCGGCACCACGGCCGAGATCCTGACGCAGGCCGGGCTGAAGGTGATATTGATCGAGGAAGGGCCGCTGCGCACCTCGTCGGATTTCCGCATGCGCGAGGCGGAGGCCTATCCGGATCTCTACCAGGAATCGGGGGCGCGCAGGACCGTCGACAAGGCGATCGGCATCCTGCAGGGGCGGTGCGTCGGCGGCAGCACGACGGTCAACTGGACCAGCTCGTTTCGCACGCCCCCTCTCACGCTCGAACACTGGGCCCGGTTTCACGGTGTCGACGGCCTCTCGGCCGCCGCGCTCGCGCCCCATTTCGCGCGGATGGAGAAGCGCCTGTCGATCGCGCCGTGGGAAGTGCCGCCCAACGCGAACAACGCCGCGCTGGCCCGCGGTGCGGAAGAAATAGGCATTCCGGCGGCGGCGATCCGGCGCAACGTCGTCGGCTGCTGGAACCTGGGTTACTGCGGCATGGGCTGCCCCACCAACGCCAAGCAGTCGATGCTCGTCACCACGATTCCGGCCGCGCTCGACCGCGGCGCCACGCTCGTCACGAGGGCGCGCGCGCAGGCGTTCACCCTCGAACGCGACCGCATCGCAGCGCTCACCTGCGTCGCGATGGATGCGCGCGGCATCCATCCGACCGCGCGCCGGGTCACCGTCCGGGCGCGGGCGTTTGTCGCCGCGAGCGGTGCGATCGGCTCGCCGGCCCTGCTGCTGCGCAGCGGCGTGCCCGATCCGCACGGGATCCTCGGCAAACGGACGTTCCTGCATCCGGTGGTCATTTCGGTGGCCCGGATGCCGGAACGCGTGGCCGCGTTCGCCGGCGCGCCGCAGACCATCTATTCCGATCATTTCATCGACACGCTCCCGCCCGAGGGGCCGATCGGCTTCAAGCTGGAGGCGCCGCCGATCCACCCGATCCTGGGTGCGATCACCGTGCCGAGCCATGGCGCGAGCCACGCGCGCTGGATGCACGACCTGCCGAATCTGCAGGTCCTGATCGCCCTGCTGCGCGACGGCTTTCACCCGGAGAGCGTCGGCGGCACGGTCGTGCTGCAGGACGACGGCACCCCCGCGCTCGATTACCCGCTGACGCCGTACGTCTGGGACGGCGCGCGCCGCGCGCTGGCGACCATGGCGCAGATCCAGTTTGCGGCCGGCGCGACACGCGTGATGCCGGTCCATGGCGACGGCGCCGCCTATGCGCGCTGGAACGACGCGCGGGCCGCGATCGAGGGTTTCGCGCTCGCGCCGCGCACCACACCCGTGGTCAGCGCGCACGTGATGGGCGGCTGCCCGATCGGCGGCGACCCGCGGCACGCGGTCGTCGACGCTGCGGGGCGCCACCACCAACTCGCCAACCTGTACGTGCTCGACGGCTCACTGTTCCCGACGTCGATCGGCGCCAATCCGCAGCTCTCGATCTACGGCATCGTGGCCAAGCTGGCGGACAGCCTTGCCGCGACGCTCGCGCCGGCGACCGCGGGCGCGCCGCGCGCCGCGGCGCAGCCCGATGCCGGTTCGCCGAGCGTTCTTTAGTGTGTTTGCTCTAGACGATCCCGGTAAATTGAACCCAATCGCACGACACGCGAGATCTTCTACCGACCAACCAGGAGTCCAGCATGCAAAAGCAATCGACCCTCAGTTTCCGTCCGTACCAACTCGGTGAAAACGCGCTCGCCGCGCCGCGTCAGATGTGGCTCGCGAGCCTCGGCGCCGCCGCCGTCACCCGCGAGTGGGTGCAAAGCGAAGCCCGCCAGACCTTCAAATCGCTGGTCAAGGAAGGCACGATCGTCGAATCGCGCGCCGTGACGTTCGTTGGCGATCAGATCGAAGGTTCGATGAGCCGCGCCAATACGCTGTGGAAGCAAACGCGCGCGACCGTCGAGTCCGGTGTCAAGCAAGCCGCCGACACCGCCGTGGCGCTCGCGCAGAAGGCGCTGCCCAGGAACCTGCCGAAGATCGACCTGTCGCTGATGGCGAAGCCCGCCGCGAAGCGCGCGACCAAGGCCACGAACACCGTCAAGACGCGCACCGTCAAGGTCGTGAAGAAGGCGAAGCGCGCAGCCAAGAGCGCGAGCAAGCGCTAAGCAACCAGCAGCTTCCGCCTCCGGCAACGCCGGAGGCAGATGATGCCGGCACTCCCGGCAACCGGGCGCGCGCGTCGCGCCGGGCAGCGTGAACGCCCACCGCCCCGCGTGGGCGTCGCGCTGGCCGAGCGAGGGCTCGCCGGCACGCGCTGAGCGCGCAGCTGTCCGCCTGCCGGCGGCGCTGACGGTTTGCCTCGCCGGCGGCGGCGCTCTACACTCGGCCGTCCCCCAACTTCCCCGGTTCCGGCCATGGCGGAGAAAAAACGTCCCCGCCGCACGCGCGAGCGCATCCTCGAGACCAGCCTCGATCTGTTCAATCGCCACGGCGCGCCGCACGTCACGACGGCGGACATCGCCGACGAAATGAACATCAGTCCGGGCAATCTCTACTACCACTTCCGCAACAAGGACGACATCATCGGCGAGCTGTACGCGGCCTACGAGGCGCGCGTGCTGCCGCTGCTCGCCGTGCCGGGCGACCGCCACATCGACGTCGAAGACCTCTGGCTGCTGCTGCACCTGCTCTTCGAGCACATGTGGGCCTACCGCTTCCTGTATCGCGACCTGGACGAGCTGGCGTCGCGCAATCGCCGGGTCGGCAAGCATGTCGGGGACCTGCTGCGGCGAAGCACCGCGGCCATGACGGAACTGTGTCAAGGCATGGTGGCGGGCGGTTCGATGCGGGCATCGCCCAGCGAGATCGCTGCGGTGGCCCGCAACGTCGTCCTCGTCTCCACCTACTGGATGTCGTTCCACCGGCTCAGCAATGCGAAACGCGAAACCGTCGACACCATCGACCTCGGCCTCGGCGCCTATCAGGTGCTGGCGCTGATCGCGCCGTTCCTGGTCGGCGACGCCCGCGCCCTCCTCGACCGGCTCGGCCGCGACTATCTCTGACGGTGGCGCCGGACAAATGGCGGACAAACAGGGTCTGACCCTATTTGTCTGACCCTATTTGTCCGCTTTGACGCGCAGCGTACGCTGGAGCTTCTCGAACTCCGGTGCGAAGCGGCTGCTGATGCGTTCCGGATCCGGACACAGCCCGCGATCGGTGAGGAGCCCGAACTGCACCTGCCCGTCGTACGACAGCACCGACACCCCCATCCCGATATTCCCGGCCTGCGGTACCCAGACCATCTGACTCTCGATCCTGCCACCGGCCAGGTACAGCGGCTGCTGCGGGCCCGGGACGTTGGTCATCACCGCGGTCGCGTTGCGCGCCAGCGCCAGCAGCAACTGGTCCTGCAGCACCTTCGGACCGGAACCCATCGCCGCCAGCAGCCCCAGTGAGAGCACGGGCTGGAAGGAAGCCTTCAACGCATTCATGTTCGCGCGCACCGCCTGGAGCCGGTCGACCGGATGCGCGATGCCGATGGGAAGGTCGAGGAACACCAGCCCGAACTGATTGCCGAGTTCCGCCGCCCTCTCGATCGGCCGCAGGTTGACGGGCACCAGCGCGCGGATCGTGACGCCATCGACCGGATCGCCCTTGCGCGCAAGGTAGGCCCGCAGTGCCCCGGCGACGCACGACAACAGCACGTCGTTGACCGACGCGTGCAAGGCCTTGCCGACCGCCTTGACGTTGGCGAGCGGGATGGGCGCGGCCCAGGCCGCGCGCTTGGCCACCCCCGGCGTACCCTTGAGCCGGGTCGGCGAATCCTGCGCCATCAGCGCGAGCCTGGCGACCTCGCCGGCGAGTGCGCTTCCTTGCCGGGCGAGGGCCATCGCCATGGCAGGGTCGTGCCAGATCTCGACCCCCTTGTCGATGATCAGCCCGCCGGCCTTCAGCGCCAGGTTCAGCGCGCCGGGCAGCGCCTCCGGCCACCAGTCGTCGTGGTGGCGGGCGCGTCGCGGCTTTGCCGCCGGCGACACCTTCGCGATCGACCGCCGCCGTGTGGAGTCGGTCATCGACAGCACGACCCGGGTCAGCGCAATGCCGTCGGCGTAACAGTGGTGGATGCGCGTGATCAGCGCACTGCCGCCGTCGAAATCCTCGACCAGCCGGAACTGCCACAGCGGCCGAGCCGCATCGAGCGGCGTGCTCTCGAGCCGGCTGACGAACGTCTGCAACTGCTTCTGTCCGGCTTTCCCTGGCAGCGCAGCGCGCACGACGTGCCGGGCGATGTCGAAGGCGCGGTCCGTTTCCCAGTACGTCACGCCGTCGATTTCGACCGGGCGCTGGCGAAAGCGGTCGAAGCACAAAAAGCGCTCTTCGATCGTCGTCACGAACCGGTCGAACTCGATGCGGTCGCGCAGGATCATCACGCCGCAGATCATCATCAGGTTGTTGGGCCGATCCATCCGCAGCCAGGCGGTGTCGACCGCCGACATCCGTACGCGTCGTCGCAGTGCCATGAGGAAGGGGGCGTGGAGGGAACGGGACGTCGGCGTCCCCGCGCGGAGCGTTCGCGCCGGCAAGAAAGGCGGGGCGCGAAATGGACGCGCGTCGGGGTTCGAGCTAAAGTAGCACAAGCCCCGACCGCGAGGGTAGACCCCACCGAGGAGAGCGCAATCCAATGGCTGCCGCACCGAAGAAAGACGATCTCAAGGCGAAGTTCGAGGCCGCCGCCGCCGCCGCGAAGAAGACGAAGAAGAAGCCCGACAATGCGACGCTGCTGAAGCTCTACGCGTACTACAAGCAGTCGACCGAAGGGGATGTCGCCGGCCCGCGTCCGGGCGGCTTCGATTTCGTCGGCGGGGCCAAGCACGACGCCTGGGCCAAGCTCAAGGGCACCAGCCGCGACGAGGCGATGCAGGACTACATCAAGGTCGTCGACAAGCTGAACCGGGATTGAGGGAAATCGCGGTCACCTCTTCTTCGCGCGCTTCGCCGCCGCGCCCTTGGCCTTCTGCAACCGGTTCACCGCCGCCGACAACTCGTCCACGCGGTCGGCCAGACGCTGGATGTCGTTCTGCGTGTAGATTCCGAGCTTCGACAGCGCCCGCGCGACGCGGTCCTCGAACACCTGCTCGAGCTTGTCCCACGTTCCGCCGGCAATCTGCTGCATCTCCCTGGCCTTGGCGGTTGCGGCACCGCGCGCTGCGGTCGCGGTATCCACCGCCGCCTGTTTCGTCCGCTGTTCGAGGCGCTGGCCCTGCTTCAGGATCGACTCGAACAGGCTGGCGCCCTCCTGCTGCGCCTTCGCCAGCGCGGTCGGCCAGCCCTGCCGCGACGTTGGCGCCGCCGTGCCGGCGGCGTGCTTGCGCGGCACGCGGCGCGCCGGCGCCTTCTTTGCTGTGGTTTTCGGCATCGGATAAGCTCCTCGACGATGCTGCCGATGGCAGCCCGGTAGCGGAATACTAGCCCCCGGAACTAGAGGATTCATTCTAAACGGCAGCCGGCGCACCACGACGCGAGGTTCGTGTCGGCTGCCGTGGCGACGCGGGCCACCGCCGGCCACCTGCCGCACCAGCCGCCCCGGTATAATCGGCGCCAGCATGCGGCGCCGACAGCCCCGGCGATCGACAGGGCGGGCTCTCCCGGCGCGTTCGCCGGTGAGCCGGCCATTTCCGCGTGACAAGGGTAAGCCGGGCCCATCCCGGCGCGTCGCAAGGAGGAGTTCATGGCTTACTTTGTCACCGGCGCGACCGGCTTTATCGGTCAATTCCTGGTCGCCAACCTGCTGAAGCGCGGCCAGCCGATCTACGTGCTGATCCGCAAGTCCTCGCTGAAGAAACTCGCGGCCCAGCGCATCGAATGGGGCGCGGACGAGAAGCAGGTGATCGCGGTCGTCGGCGACATCGGCAGGAAGGGCCTCGGCATCGCTGACGCCGACACCAGGAAGCTGAAGGGCAAGATCGGCCACTTCTTTCATCTTGCCGCGATCTACGACGTGAAAGCGAGCGACGAGGCGCAGCAGCTCGCCAACGTCGAAGGCACCCGTCACGCCGTGCAGTTCGCCGGGGCCGTGCAGGCCGGCTGTTTCCACCACGTCAGCTCGATCGCAGCGGCCGGCCTCTACGACGGCGTGTTCCGCGAGGACATGTTCGAGGAGGCGGAGGGTCTCGACCATCCGTACTTCAGGACCAAGCACGACTCCGAAGGGCTCGTCCGCAACGAATGCAAGCGCCCGTTCCGCATCTATCGTCCCGGCGTCGTGGTCGGCCACTCGAAGACCGGCTACATCGACAAGATCGACGGGCCCTACTACTTCTTCAAGCTGCTGCAGAAGATGCGGCAGATGCTGCCGCCGTGGATGCCCACGATCGGGGTCGAGGGCGGGCGCATCAACATCGTGCCGGTCGACTTCATCGCCGACGCGCTCGACCACCTGGCGCACAAGAAGGGGCTGGACGGCAAGTGCTTCCACCTGACCGACCCCGAACCGAAGCGCATCGGCGAAGTGCTCAACATCTTCGCCGACGCCGCCCACGCGCCGAAGATGACGATGCGCCTGAACGCGCGGATGTTCGGCTTCATTCCGGCGCCGATTCTCTACGGGCTGGGCTCGCTGGCCCCGGTCAAGCGGATAGTCCGCTCCGTACTGACCGACCTCGGCATCCCCACCGCGGTGCTCGGCTGGATCAACTGGCCCACGCGCTACGACAGCCGCGAGACGGTCAAGGCGCTCAAGGGCTCGGGCATCAGCGTGCCGCCGCTCGAGACCTACGCGCCGAAGCTGTGGGACTACTGGGAACGCCATCTCGATCCCGACCTCTTCATCGATCACAGCCTGGCCGGCAAGGTCCGTGACCGCGTCATCGTCGTCACCGGCGCGTCATCGGGCATCGGCCGCGCCACGGCGCTGAAGATGGCCTCGGCGGGCGCCAAGGTGATCCTGGTCGCCCGCGGCGAGGACAAGCTGCTGGAGACGAGGAAGGAGATCGAAGCGGCCGGGGGAAGGGCGTGGATCTACACCTGCGACGTGGCGGACCTCGCGTCCTGCGACGCGCTGGTCGCGCGCGTGCTGAAGGAGCACGGCGCGTGCGACTACCTCGTCAACAATGCCGGGCGCTCGATCCGCCGCGGCGTCGGCAATTCGTTCGACCGGTACCACGATTTCGAGCGGACGATGCAGCTCAACTATTTCGGCGCGCTGCGGCTCATCATGGGCTTCCTGCCGAAGATGATGGAGCGGAAGCACGGTCACATCATCAACATCTCGTCGATCGGCGTGCTGACGAACGCCCCGCGCTTCTCCGCGTACGTCGCGTCGAAGTCGGCGCTCGATTCGTTCTCGGCCTGCGCCGCGTCGGAGTTCGTCGACAAGGGCATCAACTTCACGACCATCAACATGCCGCTGGTGCGCACGCCGATGATCGCGCCGACCAAGATGTACGAGAACGTCCCGACGCTCTCGCCCGAGGAGGCGGCCGACCTCGTGGTCGAGGCGATCGTCGACAAGCCGGTGCGGATCGCGACGCGCCTCGGCATCTTCGTCGCCGTCAGTCATGCCGCGGCGCCGCGCCTCACGCAGATCCTGCTCAACACCGCGTTCAACATGTTCCCGGACTCCTCCGCCGCCCAGGGGAAGAAGGAGGGCGCAGCGCCGCCCCAGCTGACGCCCGAGCAGATGGCCTTCGCCCAGCTCACGCAGGGGATTCACTGGTAGCCGCGCGCCGCGCGCTCGATTTCAGCGGCAACCCGCCGGAACACCTCCGGATCGGACAGGAGTGCGTTGTGCGCGATGCCGATCAAGGCGACGTTCTCGGCATGCTCGAGCACCGATGAGGTCTGCGGCGCGACCATCGAGTCGTGCCAGGACCACAGCGATACGATCGGCGGCGGCGACGCTGCCGCGGATGCGCGGAGCTCGACCAGCCAGGCACTGCGCGGTCGCATCTGTGCCAGCGATCGGCCCGGAAAGACGTGCGCCAGCACGCTGCCGCGATGCGGCGTGCCGATGGTGATCACGCGGCACACCTTGGCGCCACCCCACCCGCGAAGGTAGGCGCGCGCCACCAGCCCGCCCATGCTGTGGGCCACGATCGTGACCTGCCGGCCGCCCGTGGCCGCGAGGATCGCGTCGATCTTCGCCGCCGCCTGTTCAGCGAAGGATTCGATCGACGCGAGCGGCGGTCCGTACGACAGCGCATAGAGCGGACCGATGCCCCGCGCCGCCAGATGCCGTTTCAGCGGATGCCACACGCCGGCGTTGCACATCAGCCCGTGCAGCAGCAGCACGGGCCGGTCCGCGCGCGCCGGCGGCGGATCCGCCATCAGCCAGCGGTACCCGATCATGCGGGGAACGGACCCCGCGATCGCCAGCACCTCGCGCGCGTACAGCCGCAGCAGCGCGGCGAAGCGGAGCCGCGTCTCCGGCGGCCGCGGCGCGCGGTAGAACCATGACAGCGTGAACCACAGGACGCTCGCCAGGAACGGGATCGCCAGAAAAGCGACGGGCAGGCCGGCGACGAGCCAGAGGATGTTCCACCCGTCCGCAATCGCAGCGCGAGCCCAGAAGAAGTAGGCGATCGCGCCGCCGATCACGGTCACGGCAAGGGAAAGCGCGGTGATCACGATCCTTGCGCTGCCGCCCGAAGGGCACTGCGCGCCCCCCCGCGGCGCAGCGAGCGTGGTGAGCGCGAGGGGCCTATCAAGCCGCGGCGAGCGACTTGCGGAAACGGTTCAGCTGCTGCGCCGACTCGAACGTCTGCCCGAACAGCGACGACAGGTTGCGCAGGATCATCGCCACCACGCGCTTTTCCCACTTCTCGTCGAACTGGATCTGCTGATCGAGCCAGCGCTCGAGCCAGAGCGGATCCGGCAGCCGGCTCTGCACCGTGTCGTTCGGGTACAGCCCCTTGTTGACGTGCAGGTTGGTCGGGTGCAGCGCCTTGCCCGCGCGATGCGGGCTTGCCATGAGCACGCCGATCTTGGCGAAGGCCCGCTTGGCCTCGGCGCCGCCGCGCTCGATCGCGCGCTTCATGAACCGCAGGTACGCGCCGCCGTGCCGCGCCTCGTCGCGCGAAATGAGCTCGTAGATCTTCCGGATCACCGGCTCGGTGTGCCACTCGGCCGCTCGCCTATACCAGTGGTTGAGCCGGATCTCGCCGCAGAAGTGCATCATCAGCGTGTCGAGCGGGGGTGCGGGGTCGAACTCGAACCGGACCGCGTGCAGTTCGTCCTCCGTCGGCACGAGGTCGGGTCGGAAGCGGCGCAGGTACTCCATCAGCACCAGCGAATGCTTCTGCTCCTCGTAGAACCAGATCGACATGAACGCGGAGAAGTCGCTGTCGTGGCGGTTGTCGCGCAGGAACATCTCGGTCGCCGGCAGCGCCGACCACTCGGTGATCGCGTTCATCTTGATCGTGCGCGCCTGCTCGTCGGAGAGCTTGGCACGCTCGAAGTCATCCCAAGGCACGTCGTCCTCGAGATTCCAGCGCACCTCTTCGAGCGCCTTGAACAATTCGGGATAAAGCATGGCGTTCCCCGCGTGAGCCCAACGGGAGATTGTACGACGGCGCCGCGCGCTGCGCCGCCACGCCGGGAGAAGGGGCTTCGTCGTCCGGCGGAGCCGGCCAGCTCGACCTGCACGTTCTCCGCGCCGGCGGGGCGATTGGACGCACCGGCCGCCTGCGTCAACCCACCCGGACCGCTGCGGGCGTCCGCTCCGCTGGCGCCTGCAGGCGCCAGCCCTCGAACGCCGCAGTGATGGCGGCGAGGTCCGGGATCAGGGTGACGCCGGGCAATGTCCGGCGCACCCGGCGCGTCATCTCTCCGCCCGCCCACAGCGTCACGTTCGGCAGCAGCTGCCGCCGCAGCAAGGCCAGGCCTTCGCTGGCCTGACGCACGGGAAACGCTGCGGAGAACGACAGGGCAATCACGTCGGCACCGTGCGCGAGTGCCGCACGGCGGATGTCCTCGAGCGGTGTCTGCACGCCCAACGAGATGCATTGCGCGCCCTCGGGCACGAGCAGCGCCTCGACCATCAGCAAGCCCAGCCCGTGCTGCTCGCCGGGAAACGTCGTCAGCAGCACCCGCGGCGCGCCGGTTTGCCGGGGAAACGCGTTGATCGCGGTGCGCAGCGCCACCTGGAGCAGCTCCGTGTACAGGTGCTCCTCGAAGATCTGCAGCGTGCCGCGTATCCACGCCTCGCCGACGGCCCGGTTCAGCGCCGTCAGCGTTTCCAGGACGAAGCGCCGCAAGCCCTGTCGCATCAGCATGTTGGCAAGGGCGTGCTGCAAACCTGCCGGGTCGTGCGCCTGCAGCAGCGTGACGATGTCGCGCTCGATGGCTGGCTCGGCGGCTTCCATGCGCCGCTCGATGCGCTGCTCGGCCAGCGCGGTAAGTTCGGCGAACGTGCAGCCGACGATCTTGCCGGGGCGCATGCCGACGTCCATCAGGCGCTTGATCGTGCGCAGCTTGGTCACTTCGCCGGACACGTACCGGCGCTCGCCGTTGTCGTCGCGCCCAGGCTTCGGGAAGCCGTAGCGGCGCTCCCACATTCTCAGGACGTCCTTCGACAGCCCGGTCTCGCGCTCGACCGCGCTGATGTCCAGCCTCGGGGCAAGATTCTCAGTCGACCCAGTCATTGTCCAAGACACTCTATTGACATTGCCAAACTCTACCCGTATTGTGCGGTCGAAGCAATATTATGTCCAGGACAATACACATGTTTGTCGCAAACCAAGTGCCCCGATTCTCGGGTTTGCCGCAGGCGCCCGACCCGCGTCCCGTCCGTTCGGCGATCGCCTTCGGGGCCATCGCGATCGTCGCATTCGCCGGCGCGCTGGCCACCCCGAGCCACGGTGCAGGGGCGTCGGCCCCGCCCACGATCGAGGCTACCCGGTCGTCGTTGCTTCTCGCCGCCGGGTCGGCTGGCGAGGCTCCGGCGTTCGCCGCCGGCCGTGCCCCCGCGGCGACGGCGGCCGGCGCCACCGACTGTCCGGTGCTGCTGCGGCACACGTTCAACAGCCTGCAGTCGGGGAAGCCGCAGTCGCTCTGCCAGTACCGGGGCAAGGTGGTGCTGGTCGTGAACACCGCCACCTACTGCGGCTACACGCACCAGTACGAAGGGCTCGAGGCGCTCTACCGCAAGTACAAGGACCGCGGCCTCGTCGTGCTCGGCTTCCCGTCGAACGACTACGGATCCCAGGAGCCGGGCAGCAACAAGGAAATCGCCGAGTTTTGCCGCACCACCTACGGCATCGAGTTCCCGATGTTCGAGAAGGTGACCGGCGTCCGGGTCGCCGCCAACCCTCTGTACACCGAACTGGTGGCAAGGACCGGCCAAGCGCCGAAATGGAACTTCCACAAATACCTCCTGGACCGCAGCGGCCAGCGCATCGAGAGTTTTGGCAGCGACGTCGAGCCGGGGCAGCGGGAATTCGTCGCCGCGATCGAGCGGCTGCTGGCCGAGCGCCCGGCCTCGTGAACGGACTCGCGGCCGGCCGGCGCCCGTCCGCAGCGGCGCGCGGCGATCCGTGCTCGCACATTGCGTTTCGCGCCGGTATGCTTGACGCTGAATTCGCGCTCCTTGCATCCATCCACAACCCGTTGGCGTATGCAGAGATCACGGACGCGGGCGCCGCGCTGATCGACTGAGCGCCGGCGTCATCAGAGCAGGGAACGTCATCGTGCGGATCGCGATTGTGGGATCGGGCATCGCCGGGCTGGGCAGCGCGTGGCTGCTGCAGCAGCAGGGCCACGCCGTCACGCTGTTCGAGGCCGACGCGCGTCTGGGCGGGCATACGCACACGGTGGACGTCACGCTCGACGGCGTGACCGCGCCGGTGGATACCGGCTTCCTGGTGTTCAACGACCGCACGTACCCGCACCTGATCGCGCTGTTCGACGAACTGGGGGTGGCGAGCACGGCGAGCGAGATGTCGTTCTCCGTGCGCGTCGACGACCGCCGGCTCGAGTGGGCGGGAACCAGCCTGGCGGCGCTGTTCGCCCAGCCCAGGAACGCCCTGCGCCCGGCCTACTGGCGGATGCTCGCCGACATCGCGCGCTTCAACCGGGAGACCACGCGGATGCTGGCCGCTGACGCCGTGTGGTCGATATCGCTCGGCGAATACCTCGACCACAGGCGCTACTCGACGCCGTTTCGCGACTGGTACCTGGTGCCGATGGCGGCCGCGATCTGGTCATCGCCGAAAAAGGACATTCTCGACTTTCCGCTGCCGACGTTCGCCCGTTTCTGCCACAACCATGG